>MDTA01206889.1_pt1 | contig 86124 bp, 50 predicted proteins | sample 811151 | NCBI WGS metagenome assembly MDTA01 (sample SAMN05326648, study PRJNA326480) | marine metagenome | isolation source: seawater | place: Indian Ocean: South | collected 2010 | reverse complement strand
TGCCCTTCAAATTGGATCATATCAACCTGTGGATGCTGGAGGACGGCGACGGCTGGACCCTGGTCGATACGGGCATCAACACGGATGAGACCCGGGCTGCCTGGGACCGCGTGTTCGACGGCAGGCTCGGCGGCAAGCCGGTCAAGCGGGTCATCGTTACCCATTTCCATCCCGATCACGTCGGGTTGGCCGGATGGCTGTGCGACCGCTTCGATGTGCCCCTCTGGATGCCGTATTCCGAATGGGCGACGGGCCGCATGCTCAGCCGCGACACGGTCGAGATCGCGGGCCCGATCTTTCACGCCTTCTACAAGGCCGCAGGTTTCAGCGAAGACCATCTGTCCATCATCGATCAGCGGGTCGGGCGCTACGGCAACAATATCTCGCCGATCCCCGCCGCCGTGCGCCGCATCGCCCATGGCGAGGAGATCGAGATCGGCGGCCGCGCCTGGCGCGTGATCGAAGGCAACGGCCATTCGCCGGAGCATGCCTGTCTGTTCTGCGCCGATCTGAAGGTGCTGATTTCAGGCGACCAGATTTTGCCGAAGATCAGCCCCAACGTTTCCGTCTGGCCGCAGGAACCTCATGCCGATCCTTTGGGGATTTTCCTGGAGTCCTTGAAGCGGTTCACGGATCTGCCGGCCGATACCCTGGTACTGCCGTCGCATAATTGGCCGTTTCGCGGTCTGCTGGAACGTTTGGACGATCTGGCGTCCCATCATGTGGAGCGCCTGGACGAAAGCGTCGCGGCCTGCGTCGCGCACGAGGCCGAAGGCGGGGCCACCGGCGCCGACGTGCTTGGGCATCTGTTCAAGCGTGAATTGGATACGCATCAGATGTTCTTCGCCTTGGGCGAAAGTGTTGCCCATCTGCACCATCTGATGACTTTGGGACGTGTGCGGCGGGAAATCGACGCAGACGGCGTTTACCGCTTTCGCAGTACTGCGCGAGCCGCTTAAATAGATCAAACACCTATTGGGAGGACCGGCCATGAGCCAAAAAACCGTTATCACCTGCGCTGTCACCGGCGGCGCGCCGACCCCGGAAAAAACAAAGGCGACGCCGATCACGCCTGAACAGATCGCCAATTCGTCCCTCGACGCGGCCAAGGCCGGTGCCGCGGTTTGCCACATTCACGTGCGCGAACCCGACGGCACGCCGAGCATGAAGTTCGAGTACTACGAAGAAGTGGTGAAGCGGATCAAAGACGCCGGCTCGGACATGATCATCAACCTGACGACCGGTCCGGGCGCGCGCTACATGCCGTCCGACGAAGATCCGCTGATCCCCGGTCCGGGTACTGAATACGTCGGGCCCGAGGCGCGGACCTCCCACGTCGTGAAGCTGAAGCCGGAAATCTGCTCGCTCGACGTGGCGACCATGAACTTCGGCGAGCGCGCCTTCATGAACGTGCCGCGCCACATGCGTCAGATGTCGGACCTCATCAAGGGCGCCGGTGTGAAGCCGGAACTGGAAGTCTTCGACACGGGCCATATCGAGCTCTGCAAGCAGCTCATCAAGGAAGGCCATATCGAGGGGATGCCCTATTTCCAGCTCTGCCTGGGCATTTCCTACGGCGCCACGGCGACGCCGGAATCCATGATGCACATGCGTAACTGCCTGCCCGAGGGTGCGCCCTGGTCCGCGTTCGGCATCTCGCGTCAGCAATTCCCGATGGTCGCGCAGGCCGTTCTGCTGGGCGGCAACGTTCGCGTCGGCCTGGAGGACAACATCTATCTCGGCCCGGGCGAGCTGGCGCCGTCGAACGCCGCCTTGGTCGAACGGGCGGCGACGATCATCGAAAACATGGGCTCCAGCGTCGCGACGCCGGACGAAGCCCGTGAGATGCTCGGGTTGAAGTAACGGTACAAGGAATCGGCGGGGCGGCCTTAACGCCCCAAATACGCCGGTCACCGGTTCAGACATGCGAAAGGGCGCGGCCAGGCCGCGCCCTTTCCATTTTCTCAAGAGCTTTTATCGTTGCCTTGGCAGGCGACGGGCGACGCCTTAGGAACAGGCGGCAAGCCGGTCGTCGGCGACGGGGATGTCGGCTTCGAACATTCCGGCCAAGGTGTTGATGATGGTTTGGGCCTTGTCGCCGCGCAGGGAATAGAAAATGGTCTGGGCGTCGCGGCGGGTCTTGACCAGGCCGTCATGGCGAAGACGGGCCAGGTGCTGAGACAGGGCGGACTGGCTGAGTCCGACCAGGGCTTCCAGGTCGCCCACGCATTTCTCGCCACGGGTCAGATGACACAGCACGAGAAGTCGGTGGGGGTTGCTCATTGCCTTGAGCAGGACACTTGCCTGCTCGTAGTTTTGTTCAACGGTAAAGCTCGGCATTTCGGTTCGTATTTCCGTGTTGTTATTGACGATCACGCCGGCCTGACGGGGCAGGGGCGCGTATAGGCATGTTGCGGATGTGTATAAGTGAAATCTTCGTTGGATTAAACCGGACAAAAGGCCAGGGAACCCCATACTTTAGAACATATCGACATACGGGTTTTCGAATTGGGAAAAGCGCGGGAATCCGGCTATTCCGCAGCTTCTCGGCGATCCTCGCGGGCGGCTCCGCTGCCACCTGCGGCACGCCGATGACGCTCACCGGCCCCAATAACAAGGGTCAATAGCGGCGGAATGATGGCGAGGGTCAAAACGGCCGATAGGGACAGGCCGCCCAGAACGACGGATCCGAGCCCGCGATAGAGCTCCGATCCGGCACCAGGGAACACGACCAAAGGCATCATTCCGAACACGCTGGTCAGGGTCGACATGAAGATCGGGCGAATGCGGTTGGTCGTCGCCTCGCGGATTGCCTCGGCCGGTAGCATGCCGTCCTCGCGGATATGCACCAGGGTCTGATGGACCAGCAGGATGGCGTTGTTGACGACGATGCCGATCAGAATCACGAAACCGAGCAGCGTCAGCATGTCCAGCGGCTGGAACGTGAACTGGTTCAACAGCGACAGTCCGACCACGCCGCCCGCCGTGGCCAGCGGCACGGACAGCATGATGATCAGCGGATACAGGAAGCTCTCGAACAGCACCGCCATGACCAGATAGACGATGATCACGGCGATCCCCAGATCCAGTTTCATGGCCTCCCAGGTCTGGGCCAGCTTATCCGCCGTACCGGTCAGGCGCAGGGAGACGCCGGGCGGCATGCCCTCGGCATACATCGGGTCGATGATCTTGGCGCGGATGATGTCGAGCGCTTCCTCCAGCGGCACGTCGTCGCGCGGCAGGATCGACAACGTGACCGCGCGCTGACGTTCGAAATGGTTGATCTGGGTCGGGCCGGTCGTCATCTCGATCTGGGCCAGGGACGAGGCCGGAATGATCAGACCGGCCGATGTGACGACGGGCAGGGTGCTGATGCCCTGGGTCTCGGTGACCTGATCCAGCGGGCCCTTGATCATCAGGTCGATCAGCTTGTTGCCGACCGTGATTTCTGCGATCCGCAGGCCGTCGTTGAAGGCATCGATGGTGTCGGACAGTTGGCGGGCGGTAACGCCGTTGTCGGCCAGCTTGACCCGGTCCGGGCGAATGCGCAGTTCCGGGGCTCCCAGGACCAATTCGGGCTGCGGGCGGACCTGGTTGCCTTCCTTGCGGGGGAACTCGCCCGCGACCTTCAGGTAGGCTTTCAGCGCCGTTTGCATCAAGGGTTCCAGGTCCGGGCCCAGAATGTTCAGATCGATGGCCCGGGTGCCGGTGACGCCGCGCCCGAACAGGGAACGCTGGGTGATCTGGCCGAGCGTCCCCGGTTCCTTGAAGGCAGCTTCCGACAGGATCGGGATCAGATCCTTGACCCGTGACGGATCGTGCGCCGCAGCGCCCATGATGGTGCGCCCCCGGAAGGTGACGAAGAAGAAACGGTTCAGCTTGGGCCGTCCCTGGGCGTCCGGTTCCGGTCCGGAAACTTCGCTCAGCAGGGGATAGACCTCTTTTTCATAGCCGCGCGCGATCTGCTCCATGGTGTCCAGGTTGTAGCCCGGCGGCGGCACGATGAAGCCGATGATCAGGTTGCGATTGCCCGACGGCAGGTATTCCAGCTTGGGCAGCAACAGCCAGGTGACGCTGGTGCAGACGGTGCAGAGCACGGCGACCACGGCGACGGAGCGCAGGCGCGATTGCGTCACCCAATGGGTGAGACCGGTGATCGATCGCATGAACAGGGCCGCGAAATCGTCGACCACGGGTACGCGGCGGCGCACGATGCTGTCCTCGCCGGGCGAGCCCAGGATTCGGTTGGCGAGGGCGGGGATCAGCGTCACCGCGACCAGCAGAGAAATCAGCACCGAGACCGACAGCGCGACCGCGATGTCGCGGAACAGCTGCCCGGCCTCCAGGTCCATGACCAGGATCGGGATGAATACCATGACCGTTGTCAGGGCCGAGACCAGGACGGCGACCCAGACTTGCTTGGCGCCCCGATAGGCGGCTTCGGCCCGGGATCGTCCCTGTTCCCGGTGACGGAAGATGTTCTCCAGCACGACGATGGCGGCGTCCACCACCATGCCGACGGCGAAGGCGATCCCGGCCAGGGATATGACGTTCAGCGACCGGCCCATGGCCGCCATGGCGACGAAGGCGCCGATGACCGAGACCGGAATGGCCATGGAGACGATCAGCGTCGCCCCACCCAAGCGCAGAAACAGCAGCAGCATGGCGGCGGCCAGCGCGCCGCCGACGATGATGTTCTGCTGCACCAGGTCGATGGAGGAATTGATGTAGATGGTTTCGTCGTAGACTTGGCGCAGTTCCAATGCCTGCGACGGCAGAGCGTATTGGTTCAGCTCCTTCACCGCCTCGCGGATGCCGCGCATGACCTCGATGACGTTGGCGCCGCCTTCGCGTACGGCGTTGAAGGCCATGGCCGGCTGGCCGTTGAAGCGGATGCGTTCGGTCGGTTTCGAATTGTCCCAGGCGACGGTTGCGATATCGCCCACGGTGACGCGGGCGAAGCGGCCGGTCGCCGGATCGCGGTCGGAACGCAGGATGACGTCCGCGACGTCCTCGAGGGTCGAAAATTCGCCTTCCGTGCGGACGACATAGCGCCGCTTGCCTTCGTCCACGTCGCCGGCCGAGACCGATGAATTGGCGGCGCGAAGTCTCTCGACCACGTCGGTCACGGTCAGGCCGTAGCGCGCCATGCGGTCCGGTTCGACAAAGACCGTCATTTCCTTGCGCGCGGCGCCGTACAGATTGACCCGGGCCACCCCGGCGACGCGTTCGATGCGGTCTTGAATGACCTCCTCGGCGAAATCGCCGAAGCGATGGATTTCCTCGTTGTTGCCGGGTTTGCGCAGGATCACGAACCAGGCGATGGGATTGTCCTCGGCACTGGCCGTCTGGATGGACGGCTCATCCGCTTCCTCGGGATAGCTGTTGACCCGGTCAAGCCGGTTGGAGGCCAACAACAGGGCCTTGTCCATATTGGTGCCGATGGCGAACTCAAGGGTAATGCGGCCGCGGCCGTCCTGGGATTCGGAACGGATTTCCTCCAGGCCTTCAATGCCTTTCAGGACTTCTTCCTGTTCGACGATGATCTCGCGTTCGACCTCGGCCGGGGCGGCGCCGGGCCAGACGGTTTCGACGCTGATGATCGGCTTGCGGATATCCGGCGTCAGCTGAATGGGAATCGCCAGCAAGGCGACGACACCGAACAGGATCAACATCAGCACCGCCGCCATGACGGCGATGGGGCGTTGGATGGAAAGCCGGATCAGGTCCATGGGGGCGATCTCCGGCGGCTAGGATTTGGGTTCGGGTGGCGGTGTGAAGGAAATCGCCTGGCCGGGGCGCAGGCGTTCGTTGCCGCGCACGACCACCAGATCGCCTGCCACCAGGCCGGAGACGACGATCAGGCGGCTGCCGACCGCTTCGCCCAGGCGCACCGGCCGGACCACGGCCTTGCCATCCTCATGCAGGAACACGACGGTCTTGCCCATGCGATTGAGAACCGCGTCCTTGTGCACCGTCGCGACGGTTTCCTTGCGCGTTGCGGGTATGCTCAAGGTGACGCTCTGATTGGCGGCAATGTTGTCGGACACGGACGCGGTGGCGACCGTAAAGCGCACCGTACGTGTGCGAGTCTGCGGATTTTCGTCGGGAACCACGGCGCGGACGTTCGCGGACATCGTGTTGCCGAGAGACAGAGTGGCGTTGACCTGCACGCCGGGCGTCAGGCCCGAGACGTTGCGCGCCGGTACGTCGGCTTCGATCTCCAGATTGCCGTCGTCGATCAGCGTGACCAGCGGGTCGCCCAGATTGACGAAGGCGCCGGCCTCTGTATGGCGCCGCGACACGACGCCGTCGTAAGGTGCGATGACGTCGGCATAGGACAGATTGATTTCGGCCAGACTGAGGCTCGCCTTGGCGCTTTCGGCTTGGCCCCTGGCGACGGCGATTTCCGCCTTGGCGACGGCGACTTCCTGACGCTTGTCGTCCAGCCGAGCCTGGGAAAACGCGGCTGATTTACGGAGACCCTCCAGGCGCGCCAGTTCCTGCTGACGAAGCTTCAGCGTCTCCGCGGCCGTTTCCAGGCCCGCCTGATAACGGCGCAATTCGGCGACGCGCAATTCGCGTTCCCATTTCAGGCTGTCTTTCACCAGAACGGCGAGGATATCGCCCTTGGCCACGCGATCTCCGACTTCGACCTTGAACTCGGCAACCGGACCGCTGATGCGGGCTGCGACGGGACCGGATTGGCGGGCGACGAACCGGCCGATGACGGGGACGTGTTGATGGCTGGTTTCGGCAATCACGCGATCGACGACCACGTCCATAGCCTGCTGGGCACGGGCGGTGCCGGCGGCGAAGACCGTGATGGCGGCGGCGATGAGGAACGACGTGCGGGCGACGGGCCGGACAATAGGCATGTTTGGGCGGTCCTGTGCGTTTGCCCAAGGATCGGCGGGCGGGCGGTTGCGGTCGGCGAAAGGGACTGGCCGGGCCCGGTTTCGGCGGTTTTCCGCCGAACGGACGGGGGCAGTTTAGGCGCGGTCGGGACCTCCCGCAATTAGTATTGCAAGCAGTTTTGCGGGCAAATTGATCGACCCTTGCGATTTGCACGATCCGAAAAGCCGGTTGGCAAAGACCGGGAATTTCCACCAGAATATCGTCATGCCAATCCAGGTTTCCTTACCGATACAGGCTCGGGCCATCGCTTTGGCGAGCATCCTGTTTCTGACCGGCATGGTCGGGGCAAGCCTGCCCCTGCGCGCTGACTTGATCGGTCATGGCGGAATGGTGCGGGCCGTCGACGTCTCGCCGGACGGGGCGTTGGTGATCACCGCCAGTTTCGATTTCACGGCGCGGATCTGGGATTTCGGAACCCAGGCAGAGGTCGCGGTTCTGGATGCGCACGAAGGCCCGGTCACGGGTGCGGTGTTCTCACCGGACGGCAAACGCGCCATAACGACCAGCGACGACAAGACAGCAATCATTTGGGATGTTGCGACGGCCAAGGTCCTGCACCGCTTGACCGGCCACGGTCATAAGGTCATGGCGGCATCCGTATCCGAGGACGGCACGTTGGCCGCGACCGGATCGTGGGATAAGACGGTGCGTCTTTGGGACATGGCCACGGGCGCGCCCGTGGCGGTGATCGAGCAGCCGTCGCCGGTCAACGATGTCGCCTTCGTGCGGGGCGGCGAATGGATCGCCGCCGGCGGGCATGACGGCAAGGTGTCCCTCTGGTCCATCGCCGACGGCTCCCTCCAGGGAACGTTGGAGGGCCACCTGCAGGGGATCACGAAGATGGTGGCGGCATCGGGGGGCGAGCGTTTGCTGACCGCCAGCATCGACCGCACCCTGCGGTTGTGGGATATCGCGCGCCGGGATGCCCTGAAGGTGCTGTATCACAGCGATACGCGCGCAGGGCAAGTCTTTGCCGCCGCGTTGTCGCCGGATGGCGCGCGGGCGCTGTCCGCCGGGCGGGACGGCCGCCTGGTCGAATGGGACTTGGCGTCAGGCGAAATCGTGCGCACCGTCCCGGTCCACGACAAGATCGTCTGGGCGACCCGATACACGCCGAACGGACAATTCGCCCTGACCGCCAGCGCGGATGAAAGCACGGCGGTCTGGCATCTGGAAACCGGGGACCGCATCGGTCTCCGGGCCGAGGACAACAAAGGGCCGCAGCCGTGGTTGACGAGCGAACACCCGGGGGCCCATCTGTTTACCAAATGCGCCAATTGCCATGCGCTGGATGCCCGTTCGGCATCGCGGTCCGGGCCGCATTTCGAAGGCCTTTGGGGGCGCCGTGTCGGCGCGGTTCAGGGCTACAAGTATTCCGGGGCGCTTCTGAACAAGAGCTTTACCTGGAACGAGAAGACCTTATTTGATCTATTCGACAAAGGGCCTGACAAATTCCTGCCGGGTACAAAGATGCCGGTGCAGAGGGTGCCGGACAAAGATCAACTGGCCAACCTGGTGGACTATCTCCGGGTGCTGACGACCGAGAAACGTTGAGCGACTAGATCGCATTCAGGGCGCCCGGCATAGGCGGCGGGCCTCGGGAAGGGAAGAAACGCCGATGACGACGCAGCTTTATTACCACCAATCCTGCGAGGAACATGATCCCGGCCGCGGGCATCCCGAATGCCCCGAACGGCTGCGCGCGGTCATGCAGGTTTTGGAAGCGGAACCCTTCGCCGACCTGCAGCGCATTCAAGCACCGCAAGTCGACCTCAAGATGGTCGCCAACACCCATCGCCAGGAATACGTCGATACCGTCATGGACAATGTGCCGACCGAAGGTCGGGTCTACCTGGACCCGGATACCAGCATGTCGCCGAAATCCGCCGAGGCTGCGCTGCGCGCCGCCGGTGGGGCTTGTGCCGCCGTCGATTCCGTCTTGTCGGGCGAGGCGCGCAATGCCTTTTGCGCCGTGCGCCCGCCGGGCCATCATGCGGAGGCCTCGCAGGCCATGGGGTTCTGCCTGTTCAACACGGTCGCCGTCGCGGCCCGTCATGCCCAGGAAACCACCGGCATCGAAAAGGTCGCCGTGGTCGATTTCGATGTGCACCACGGCAACGGTACGCAGCATTCGTTCGAAAAAGACCCGAACCTGTTTTATGCCTCGTCCCACCAATGGCCGGCGTATCCCGGCACGGGCCGGGTCAGCGATACGGGCGTTGCCGACAACATCTGCAATCTGCCGCTCAATCCCGGCGACGGTACGGATGCCTTCCGGCGCGGTTATCGGGACCAGATTCTTCCGGCTTTGCGGGCGTTCAATCCGGATCTATTGATTATTTCCGCCGGTTTCGACGCCCATGCCCGTGATCCGTTGGCCTCATTGACTTTGTCGACCGAAGACTTCGTCTGGGTCACGGTCGAATTGCTGCGGGTCGCCCGGGATTGCTGCGACAACCGGGTCGTATCCTGCCTCGAGGGCGGCTACGACCTGAATGCCCTGGCGGAAAGTGCCGCCGGGCACGTTCGTGCCTTGATGACCCAATAGACCGCCCGAGAGCGGCTGAAAACGGGGTGTTCGCACTTGCGGCAGTTGGGCATCGGGCCTAAACTCCCGCGCCTTGCCGAAATGGGGATTCCATGGCCAAACAGAAAACCGCAGAAACGGAGATTCCGGAGGACATCCGCGCCTTGAGTTTCGAGGACGCGATGACCGAACTGGAAGACATCGTGCGTGGGTTGGAGCAGGGGTCCGGATCTCTCGATCAGGCGATCAACGCCTATTCGCGGGGCGTCGCGCTGAAAACCCATTGCGAGGCCAAGTTGAAGGAAGCGCAATTGCGCGTCGATAAGATCGTCGTCGGGGCCGGCGGCAACTTGTCCACTGAACCCGTCGATCAATAATATTCCCGGAACAAGACGTAGATGAACGATTCCAAATCGGATTTCAAATCCGCCCTCAGCGAGAATGCCGCCGAGGTTACCAAGATGCTCGACAACCTGCTGCCGGTGATCGATACGCCCGAGGCGCGGGTGATCGAGGCGATGCGGTATTCGTCGCTCGAAGGGGGCAAGCGGGTGCGTCCGTTCCTGGTCACGCAAAGTGCCGCGTTGTTCGGCGTCGACCGGGTGTCCGCGTTGCGCGCGGCGGCGGCGGTCGAGATGGTGCATTGTTATTCCCTGGTCCACGACGATCTGCCGGCGATGGATGACGACGACCTTCGTCGGGGGCAGCCGACCTGCCACATCAAATATGACGAGGCGACGGCGATCCTGGCGGGAGATGCTCTTTTGACCATGGCATTTCAGGTTCTGGCCGATCCGGCGACCCATTCGGACCCGTCGGTGCGCTCGGACCTGGTGTTGGCGCTATCCAAGGCGGCTGGCGCGCACGGCATGGTCGGTGGCCAGATGATGGACCTATGGGCGGAAGACAATGAACTGAATGTTGCCCAGATCACGCGTTTGCAGCGTATGAAGACGGGCGAGCTGATTGCTGTCTCGGCCGAGGCGGGGGCGATCCTGGGTAAGGCGTCGGAGGATGCGCGGGCGGCGCTTCATGCCTATGCCCATGATATCGGTCTGGCGTTCCAGATTGCAGACGATTTGTTGGACGTCGAAGGCGATGCCGCCACCGTCGGCAAGGCAACCGGTAAGGACGCAGGCGCGGGAAAAGCGACCTTCGTTTCTCTGCTGGGCATTGAAAAAGCCCGGCAACAGGCCGACATGTTGAGCGAGCAAGCGGCCGCACATCTTGAAATATTTGGAGAAAAAGGTGACCTTCTGAAACAGATGGCGCGCTTCATCGTTGAACGGCGTACCTGACTTGGTTGTTGAAGAGGTCCCATCCGCAATAATTTTCTCGGGCTGAATGTCCGCAAAGCATACGAGGGTTTGAAACTTGGATACAGAAAGCGTCACCCCGCTTTTGGATCGTATTAAAGATCCCGAAGACCTGCGCGGCCTCTCGGTCGATGAATTGAAGCAATTGGTCGTCGAACTGCGCGAGGATACCGTTCGCAGCGTTTCGATCACCGGCGGTCATCTTGGCGCTTCGCTCGGCGTGGTTGAATTGACCGCTGCCATCCATCACGTTTTCAATACGCCGGATGATCGATTGATCTGGGATGTCGGCCACCAGTGCTATCCGCACAAAATTCTGACTGGCCGACGCGATCGCATGCATACCTTGCGCCAGGGCGGGGGGCTGTCCGGATTCACCAAGCGGACCGAGAGCGATTACGACCCGTTCGGTGCGGCGCATAGCTCGACCTCGATTTCCTCCGGCCTCGGCATGGCTGTCGCGAGCAAGCTGGCGGGCAAGGATAAGAATGTCATCGCCGTCATCGGCGACGGCGCCATGACCGCCGGCATGGCCTATGAGGCCATGAACAACGCCGGGTCCATGGACGCCAAGCTGATCGTCATCTTGAACGACAACGATATGTCGATCGCGCCGCCGGTCGGAGCGCTCTCGGCCTATCTGTCTCAATTGATTTCATCGAAGCAATTCCGTTCGGCCCGCCACTTCGCCAAGGAATTGGCGAAGAAATTCCCGCGCTCGCTTGAGCAGGCGGCGGCCAAGGTCGACGAGTACGCCCGCGGCATGGTTACCGGCGGTACTTTGTTCGAGGAATTGGGGTTCTATTATGTCGGCCCCATCGACGGCCACAATCTGGACCACTTGTTGCCGGTGCTCAAGAATTTGCGCGACGACAAGGAGCCAGGCCCCGTGCTTCTGCACGTCGTCACGGAAAAGGGCCACGGGTACAAACCGGCCGAGGAATCCGCCGACAAGTACCATGGCGTTTCCAAGTTCGATGTCGTCACCGGCAAACAGCACAAAGCCGTCGCCAACGCGCCGAGCTATACCTCGGTCTTCGCCAAGGCGCTGATTGCCGAAGCAAAGGACGACGACAAGATCGTCGCCATCACCGCGGCCATGCCGGGCGGTACGGGCGTCGACAAATTCGGTACGGAGTTCCCGAAACGGTCTTTCGACGTCGGCATCGCCGAACAGCACGGCGTGACCTTTGCCGCCGGAATGGCGGTCGAGGGCTATAAACCGTTCTGCGCGATCTATTCGACTTTCCTGCAGCGTGCCTACGACCAGGTCGTCCATGATGTGGCGATCCAGTCGCTGCCCGTGCGCTTCGCCATCGACCGCGCCGGCTATGTCGGCGCCGACGGTTCGACCCATTGCGGCGCCTTCGATCTGGCCTACCTTTGCACCCTGCCGGGATTCGTGGTCATGGCGCCCTCGGACGAGGCCGAATTGATGCATATGACGGCGACCGCCGTTTCCATCGACGACCGGCCTTCGGCGATCCGCTATCCGCGGGGCGAGGGTGTCGGGGTCGAACTGCCGGCCAAGGGCAGCGTTCTGGAAATCGGCAAGGGCCGTATCGTTCGCGAGGGCTCGACGGTCGCGATCCTGTCCCTGGGCTCGCGCCTCCAGGAATCTCTCAAGGCGGCGGAAGATCTGGCGGCGCGCGGCCTGTCGACCACGGTCGCCGACGCCCGCTTCGCCAAGCCCATCGACGAGGATCTGATCCGCAAACTGGCCGCCGACCACGAAGTGCTGATCACGGTCGAGGAAGCCTCCATCGGCGGGTTCTCGTCCCAGGTGCTGCAGTTCATGGCCAATGACGGCTTGTTGGAGAACGGTCTGAAGGTTCGTGCCGTGACCATGCCCGACGCCTTCCTGGAGCAGGACAAGCCGGAAGCCCAGTGCGAGCAGGCGGGGATCAACGCTTCGGGCATCGTCGCCACGGTGCTGTCCGCCCTTGGGCGCAGCGGCGAAGTGACCGAGCCGGCCCGCGCCTGAGTTCGCGGGCGGCATGGCGAAGCCGTCGAAAATCCGCATCGATCAATTGCTGGTCGACCGGGGTCTGGCCGAAAACCGGACCAAGGCCCAGGCGCTGATCATGGCCGGTCTGGTCCATACCGAAGATCGCCGCATCGACAAGCCGGGCCAGCAGGTCGCGGACTCCACACCGATTTCCGTCAAGGGAAAGGACCATCCCTGGGTTTCGCGGGGCGGGCTCAAGCTCGCCAAGGGGCTTGACCATTTCGCCGTCGATCCCACGGGGGCGGTCTGCGTCGATCTGGGGGCCTCGACCGGCGGGTTCACCGACGTCCTGCTGACCAACGGGGCGGCCAAGGTCTACGCCGTCGACGTCGGCCACGGCCAGTTGGATTGGAAGCTGCGCAGCGACGACCGGGTCGTGGTTCTGGAGAAGACCAATGCCCGTCACCTGACGGCGGAACAAATCCCCGAACCCCTGGATATCGTCGTCTGCGATGCCAGTTTCATCGGCCTGGAAAAAATCCTGCCCGCGTCCATGGCCCTGGCCAAACCCGGGGCATATCTCATCGCGCTCATCAAACCGCAATTTCAGGCGGGGCGGGAACATGTGGGCAAGGGGGGGGTGGTCCGCGACGGCGCGGTTCACGAACAGGTCTGCGCCGAGGTCGAAGCCTTCGTCCGCGACGATTGCGGATGGACCGTCCTGGGGATCACGGAAAGCCCCATCAAAGGGCCGGAAGGGAATGTGGAATTCCTGATTGGCGCTCGGAAGCCGGCGGCGGAATAGGGCTCAACCCGTTTCCAACGCCCCGCCTGCCATGGCCCAGGATTGAATGCCGCCGCTGAGGTTATAGGCTTCGTCGATCATGTCGTTCTGCAACAGGTAGGTCCCGACCTGCAGGGACCGCATGCCCTTGGCGCACATGAAGACGAGTTTCTTGCCGTCGTGCCCGGCGATCAGGTTCGGGTCGAACGCCGACATGGGATCGTGGATCGCGCCCGGCACGCGCGCTTGGGCCAATTCGTCGGCTTCGCGTACATCGATGATAACGGCGCTGCCGTCATCGACCCATTCCTTGACCTGGGCCGCGTCGGTTTCGATCATTTGCTTCATAAGGTCTCCTTGGGGAGTTGGGGGGCTCTGCGATTGCCGGGCCTTCGCCTCTGCTGTCGCCTGTGGACCAGAGATAGTGTAGGTTTTTCGCACTCACAACAAAGAAGAGACATCTACCGGGCCATGCCGACCTTCAATGACGAACGCGAGCTTTCCCTGACCGCTGCCGGCCAGGATGCCGTCGATGCCTATAACCATACCATTCGCGGCTATCTGTGTATGGCGCCCGATACGGGCGACCGCATGAAAGCGATCTTTGCCGCCGACGGCGACATGATCATGGCGCATTGTCTGAAGGGTTATTTCATGATGCTCATGGCCATGGGCGGATTGGTGCCGAAGGCCCAGGCGGCGGCGGCCAAGGCGATGGAACTGGCGCCGGGCGCGACGCCTCGCGAAGCGCTTCATGCGCGCGCGGTCAGCCATTGGGCCAACCGGGATCTGGATGGCGCCGCCCGGGTTTGGGAAGAAATCCTGTTGGATTATCCGCACGATATCCTGGCGGCCCGCTTGGCGCATTTCGGCCATTTCTATTGCGGCGACGATCGGCGGTTGCGGGATTCCGTGAACCGTATTCTGCCCTACTGGACCGAGAACATGCCGGGATATTCCTACCTCAAGGGCATGCAGGCCTTCGGGTTCGAGGAATTCGGCGAATACACCCGCGCCCAGGCGGCGGCGGAGAAGGCCATCGAGTTGGAGCCCAACGATCCCTGGGCGACGCATGCCTATGCTCATGTCATGGAGATGCAGGACCGCCAGGACGAGGGCTTGGCCTGGATCGAGCGCCTGCGCCCCCATTGGACCCAGGCCAACAATTTCCAGAATCATATCTGGTGGCACGAGGCCCTGATGATGATGGACCAGGGGCGGATGGACGACGTCATGGCGCAGTACGACGCCCATGTGTTCGAACCGGACAGTGAGGAATACCTCGATATCTGCAACGCGACCTCGCTGTTGCAGCGTTTGGAGATCATGGGGCTGGACGTCGGCGGACGCTGGGCGCCGTTGGCAGATAAGGTGCGCGAGCGGACCGAAGAACACATCCTGACCTTCGTCGACATGCACTACCTGTTGGCGCTGGCTGCGGTCGGCGACGGCAAGGCGCATGAGATGCGGGAATTCCTCGCCGCCTACGAAGGCGACGAGGCCGACAGCAACCTGCCGATCATGAAGGCGTTGGGCGTGCCCATGGCCGACGCCATCATCGCCTATCGCGACGGGCGTTACGACGACGCCACGGCGGCGATGATGCCGGTGCGCTACGAAGTCTGGCAGGTCGGCGGCAGCCATGCCCAGCGCGACCTGTTCGAGCTGATCCTGATCGACGCCGCCATGAAGGGCACAAACGCCGCCCTGGCGCGCGGGCTGCTTGCCGAACGCCATGCCGCCAAGCCGGGCGACCATTGGACGGAAAAGACTTATACGGGCTTGTTGGCGGCCTGAGGATAGAAGGGAGAACCTCGGGATGACCAAGCCGACCGCCAAAGCCACGCCGCTCGTCGATGACGAGAAAGTCCGCGCCACCCGGTTCGATTTCGAACCCGGCGCCGAAACGGGCTGGCACCGTCATGAATACGATTACGTCGTCACCACGCTGACGCCCTGCACCATGCGCCTGGAAGAACCGGGCGGGGGTGAGCGGACCGTCACTTTCGGCGCGGGCGAAGCCTATCACCGGCCGGAAGGTGTGGAACATAACGTCATTAACGCCGGTGACGCGCCGATGGCGTTCGTCGAAGTGGAGATGAAGACCGGGGCCTGAGGCTCAGTCCGTTTCCATGGGCAGGGCCGGGTCGGCGATCCATTCGCTCAACGACGCGTCGTAGACGGCGACGTTCTCGTATCCCAATTGATACAGCAGAAAGGCATCCAGGCTGGCGGCGATGCCGCCGCCGCAATAGACGATGACCTTCTTATCCGGCGTGGCACCGACGGCGTCGAACAGGCGTTGTGCCTGATCGGCGGCCAGGTGGGTCATGTCGCTGTTGACCAGGGACGCCGCCGGGACGTTGACGCTGCCTGGAATACGGCCCGCGCGGCCGTACCGGCCATCTTCGCCGCTATGCAGTTTTTCGGTCAGCGCGTTGACGGTGCAGACGCCGGCATCGTTCATCGCCGATACCACCGCATCCTTGCCGACAAAGATCTCCGGGCGGGGGCGGATCGTCAGGCCGCCGGTGGGTGCATAGGTGCAGGGGGCGTCGGAGACGGGGCGTCCCTCGGCCTCCCATTTGTCCATTCCGCCGTCCAAGACCGCCGCGTTATCGAAGCCGAGCCAGCGCAGCATCCACCAGAACCGCGTGGCGCGCTGCATGCTGGCGCGGCCATAGAGGATCACCCGGGTGTCGTCACCGACGCCGTGGCGGGCGAAGGCGGCGGCTGTCTCTTCGGGGCTCGGCATCATGAAGCGGAAGGGGCTGTCGGGGTCGGAGAAATCGGCCTGCAGGTCCAGGAATCCGGCGCCCGGGATATGCGCCTTGTCGTATTCGGGCCGGCCGGTCACGACGCGAAACGGATCGCCGTCGCCGCCCTGATACTCCAGCGAGAAGGTGCAATCGAAAATGCGCAGGGACGGGTCGTCCAAATGCGCTTCCAACCATTCGCCGGTGACGATGGCTTCGGGGTGGAGATAGGTGCCTTGGGTCATAGTGCTACTCCGCGAGAGCCCGCATTTCGGTAATCAGGTCCGACTTGCCTTCGAAGCCGATGCCCGGCAGGTCCGGCATGACGATATGGCCCTCTTCGACTTGGACCGTGTCAGGGAAGCCGCCATAGGGCTGGAACAAATCGGGATAGCTTTCGTTGCCGCCAAGGCCCAGACCCGCCGCGATGTTCAACGACATCTGATGCCCGCCGTGGGGGATGCAGCGGGCAGGGGACCAGCCCGCGATTTCCAATTCGTTCAGGGTGCGCAGGTATTCGACCAGGCCGTAGGCGAGGGCGCAGTCGAATTGCAGCCAGTCGCGGTCGGGCCGCATGCCGCCGTAGCGCAGCAGGTTCCGCGCGTCCTGATGGGAAAACAGGTTTTCCCCCGTCGCCATGGGGCCGGGATAGAATTCGGCCAATGCAGCCTGCAGGGCGTAGTCCAGCGGATCGCCCGCCTCCTCGTACCAGAACAGCGGATAGTCCCGCAGCATCTTGGCGTAGGCGATGGCGGTTTCCAGGTCGAACCGGCCGTTGGCGTCGACGGCCAATTGCGCCTCGCCGCCGATCTCGTCCAGCACGGCCTCGATGCGGCGGCGGTCCTCTTCGATGGCCGCTCCCCCGATCTTCATCTTCACGACGTTGTAGCCGCGGTTGAGATAGCCCCGCATTTCGGCGCGCAGTTGTGTGTCGTCCTTGCCGGGGTAGTAATAGCCGCCCGCGGCATAGACGAAGACGCGGGGGTCGGCCTCGCGGCCCTTCATCTGGGCCAGCAGGCGGAACAGGGGCAGGCCCGCGATCTTCGCCGTGGCGTCCCATACGGCCATGTCGATGGTGCCGACGGCGACCGAACGCTCGCCGTGCCCGCCCGGCTTTTCGTTGGTCATCATCGTGGCCCAGACTTTATGCGGGTCCAGGTTGTCGCCGTCGTCGTTCAAAAGGCTTTTCGGATCGGCCTCCAACACGCGGTCGCGGAACCGTTCGCGGATCAGCCCGCCCTGGCCGTAGCGCCCGTTGGAATTGAAGCCGTAGCCGACGACGCGCCGGCCGTCCCGTTCGACGTCGGTGACGACGGCGACCAGGCTGGCGGTCATCTTGGTGAAATCGATATAGGCGTTGCGGATCGGCGACGAGATCGGTTTCGTCACCTCGCAGATGTCGATGATGCGCATGGAGGCTCCCCTATTAGTTTCTTGCCGGGCGGGCGCCCGGGGCGGGAAGGGCGGCCCGTTCAGGCCCGCCTTAGCCGCATTGCGCCTTGTGGCGCAGCAGATGGTCGGCCAGGACGCAGGCCATCATGGCCTCACCGATGGGCACGGCGCGGATGCCGACGCAGGGGTCGTGGCGGCCCTTGGTGACGATCTCCGTATCCTCGCCGGATTTGGTCACGGTCTTGCGCGGCGTCAGGATCGACGAGGTCGGCTTGACGGCGAAGCGGCAGACCACGTCCTGCCCGGTCGAGATGCCACCCAGGACGCCGCCCGCGTTGTTCGAAAGGAATTCCACGTCGTTGCCGTGCGCGCGCAGCTCGTCAGCATTGGCCTCGCCGGTGATGCGGGCGGCCTCGAAGCCGTTGCCGATTTCCACGCCCTTGACGGCGTTGATGCTCATCATCGCCGACGCCAGGTCCTGATCCAGTTTGCCGTAGACAGGGGCGCCCAGGCCCGCCGGAACGCCGGAGGCGACGACTTCGACCACGCCGCCGACGGAAGAGCCCGACTTGCGGATGCCGTCCAGGTAATCGGCGAATTCCTGGGCCGCCGTGGCGTCGGGGCAGAAGAACGGGTTGTTGTTCACTTCGTCCCAGTCCAGGCGCGAGCGGTCGATTTCCTTTTCGCCCATGATGACCAGGCCCGCCTTGATCGTGACGCCAGGGCCCAGAACCTTGCGCGCGACGGCGCCCGCCGCGACACGCATGGCGGTTTCGCGGGCGGACGACCGACCGCCGCCCCGGTAATCGCGGATGCCGTATTTTTTCCAATAGGTGTAATCGGCATGGCCCGGGCGGAACTTTTCGGAAATCTCGGAATAGTCCTTGGACCGCTGGTCGACGTTTTCGATCAGCAGGCCGATGGAGGTGCCGGTGGTCACGCCTTCGAACACGCCGGACAGAATCTTGATCTGATCCGGTTCCTGGCGCTGGGTCGTGTATTTGCTTTGTCCCGGACGGCGGCGGTCCAGATGAATCTGGATATCCTCTTCCGACAGGCTCAAGCCCGGCGGGCAGCCGTCGACCACGCAGCCGAGCGCGGGCCCATGGCTTTCGCCGAAGGTCGTGAAGCGGAACAGATGGCCGAACGAATTGTGTGACATGCCGAAACCCTTAAGTGGGCGGCTCTTTTACCACATCGGGGATTACCGGGGAGTAAAAGTGCGGCGATCAGACGACGGAAATATCCGGCGCGTCCACCGCCTTCATGCCGACGATGTTATAGCCGCAGTCCACATGGTGGTTTTCGCCCGTCACGCCCGACGACATGCCGGAAACCAGGTACAGCCCGGCACCGCCGACGTCTTCCAACGTCACGTTGCGGCGCAGCGGCGAATTGTATTCGTTCCATTTCAGGATATAGCGGAAATCGCCGATGCCGGAGGCTGCCAAGGTCTTCATCGGACCGGCCGACAAGGAATTGACCCGAATGCCGTCCTTGCCCAGATCTTCGGCGAGGTAGCGCACGCTGGCTTCGAGTGCTGCCTTGGCGACGCCCATGACGTTGTAATGCGGCATCACGCGTTCGGCCCCGAAATAGGTCAGGGTCAGCAGCGCCCCGCCGTCGGTCATCAGCTTGCGCGCGCGCTGCGCGATGGCCGTGAAGGAATAGCAGGAGATGTTCATGGTTTTCAGGAAGTTATCCAGGGTGGTGTCGATATACCCGCCCTTGAGTTCTTCCTTATCCGAATAGGCGATGGCGTGGATGATGAAATCCAGCTTGCCCCATTTCGCCTCGATCTCCTTGAACACCGCATCGACGGAGGCCATGTCGGTCACGTCGCAGGCGAGCACCATGTCAGAGCCGACGCTTTCGGCCAGCGGCGCCACGCGTTTCTGCAGGGCTTCGCCCTGATAGGTGAAGGCCAGTTCGGCGCCTTGGTCGAAGGCGGCCTTGGCGATACCCCAGGCGATGGAGCGGTCATTGGCCACTCCCATGACCAAGCCTTTTTTGCCGGACATCAGAGGCGCTGCAGAAGCCATGTGTCTCCTCGATTTTTTCTTTTAAACAAGGTCGTGTTCCGGCCATCGGCCGACTGGTGCCCGGGCGAATTCTTGAGGTTTGACCGAACCCCCATGCCATATAGTATGGGGCCCGGAACGTCAACGGCAGCTTCCCCCCGGGAGGGGCGCAGACATGGAAAACCGCGGTTTTGCGCGGCAGGCGAGAGTATATTGGCGTCTCTGGCGCGGCGTGTTGGGGATCGCGATAAAGCGGTTCCAGGGCGATCAGTGCCTGCGCATGGCGGCGTCCCTCAGCTATACCTCGCTCCTGGCGGCCGTGCCGTTGACGGCCATCGCCTTCGCCATGCTGGCCGCGTTCCCGGTGTTTGAAGGTGTGCGCGATAATTTCCAGGACGTGCTGTTCGCCAATTTCCTGCCCGATGCCGCCGAATCCATGCGCGAGCATTTCGATAAATTCGTGCGCAATACGACGACGCTGTCCGCCGTCGGGATCGTCGCCCTGGCGCTGACGGCGGTGTTGCTGCTGGGGACCATCGAATCGGCGCTGAACACGATCTTTCGCGTGACGCGGCCCCGGCGGCTGGGCCCCCGGCTTCTGGTGTTCTGGGCGATCATCACGTTGGGGCCGTTGCTGTTGGGCGCCAGTTTCTCGCTCTCGGCCTATTTCTTCGCCGCCACGCAATGGATCGGAGTCGATCCGGCGACCGGCAGCCTGGGCGAACTGGCCAAGTTGCTGCCGACGACGATCATGATGATTCTGCTGACCATGTTCTACGTGACCATCCCGAACCGCCCCGTGTCCTATGCGGGCGCGATCATCGGCGCGGTCGTCGCGGGACTGTTGATCGCGGTGCTGCGCAAGGGCTTCGGCTTCTACGTCACCCATTTCCCGACCTATCAGAACATCTACGGCGCCTTGTCGGCGGTGCCCATTTTCCTGATCTGGATGTATCTGTCTTGGGCGGTCGTGCTGCTTGGCGCCACCCTGGCCGCGACCATTTCGGAATGGCGCGAGGCCGGTGGACGGCCTCAGCATTTGGCCATGACATCGGGGTCGAAGCTGTCGGTGGCCATGGGGGTTCTCGCCTGTCTGTACGAAAAGGCCAACTCGGGCGGCGGGGCGAACCGGCGCGAGTTGGTCCGTACGGCGCGGGTTTCCCTGGCCGTGCTGGAGCCGTTGCTGGAAGAGCTGCGCGCGCGCGGTTATATCGAACGCACCTCGCGTAACACCTGGGTGCTGGCCCGCGATCTGACGCGGGTAACGCTATATGGTCTCTACCGCGATCTTGGGCTCGGCGTGAACGACGACGACGACGGCTCCATGGGGGCGGGCGGCTGGCAGAAGGCGATGGTGGGGTATCTGGAAAACCTGCGCGAACGAAATGCCGAGGGGATGGCCGTTTCGATCGCGGAAATTCTCTCGGCGGAAGACGGCGGCGATGATGCGGACGAGGGCGGAGCGACCTTGAAAAGCGTTTCCTGACGCGGCCTCAGGGCACCTTGGCGCCGGTCTTTTTTGCCCAATCCTCGACCAGCTTGCGCAATTCCGGGTCCGGCTTCTTGGGCAGCACGACTTTCAAGGTCACGAACTGATCGCCCGGCGTGCCGCCGGCGTCGTCCTTCAAACCCTTGCCCTTGAGGCGCAGGACCGTGCCCGTGTTGGAATTTTCCGGCACGGTCATGCTGACTTCGCCGTTCAGGGTCGGGGCGGTGACCTTGCCGCCCAGGACGGCCTCGGCCAGGCCGACCGGGACCTCGACATGAACGTCGCGGCCGTCATAGCGGAACCGCGCGTCCTGATCGACGCTGACGACCACCAGGGCGTCGCCCGGCGTGCCGCCGCCCATGCCGGGCATGCCCTGGCTCTTGAGGCGCAGAACCTGGCCGTCCTTGGTGCCCTTGGGGATGGCGACCTTCAGGCGTTTGCCGTTGGTCATGCTGATGTACTTGGTGCCGCCCTCTAGGGCTTCGGCGGCGGTCAGCTTCAGGGAATAATTGACGTTGGCGCCATCGACGGTGACCGTCTTTTCCTGGCGTTTTTTCTGACGGAAGGTCTCGAAGGGGTCTTTCTTCCAGCGCCGGGTTTTCGCCTTGCCCTTGGCGTCGTAGCCCGACGTGCGCTCCTGCGCGCGGGGCTGGCCGGTGGCGTCGATTTCGCCGTCGTCGTAGCGTTTGCGCTGCTCCGCGTTGGACAGCACTTCGTAGGCGGCGGTCAGTTCCTTGAAATCGTCCTCGGCCCAGGGGTTGCCGGGATCCAGGTCGGGATGCCGTTCGCGCGCCGCCTTGCGGTAGGCGCTTTTGATCTGTTCGGCGGTGGCCGATTTGGCCACGCCCAGGATCTTGTACGCATCCTTCATGTTATCCCAACCCCCGCCCGGCCGAGTTCGTGACGATCGGCGTCAGTTGGCGATGCGCCAAGTGCCGTCGGGCTGACGGCAGGCCGTGCCCGTTGCTTTTTCGGTCTTGCCGTCGATGACCACGGTGGTCTCGTATTCGCGGCAATTCGTGCCGTCCGCCGTCTGATAGGTGCGGGTCGGCGTGACCGTGCCGGACGCCTTGGAATCAGGGTTGTTCCAGGACGCCGTCTGATTGACCTTGTTATATTCCAGGGCGTCCTGGGCCGTGCGCTGCGCATAGGCCTTGTCGGCCTTGTCCAGCGATTTGCCGGCTTCGCCGCCCATCCAGGCGCCCGCCAGGGCGCCGACGGCAACCGCCGCCAACTGGCCCTTGCCGCCGCCGAATTGCGATCCCGCAAGCGCGCCCAGACCGGCGCCCAAAAGGGTGCCGACGGTCTGCTTTTCGCCGGAATCGGTGTTGCTGCACGCGGTCAGCGCCACGGCCAGCACGGCGACGCCCATGAATTTCACGATGTTCATCTCTATGACCTTTTGTCCGTCTAAAACTGTCCGTTCCCGGCATCCATGGTCCCCGGCCTTGGACTTCGGGCCTGCGGGGACCATTTTATACCTGGAATCCATTAAAATCCCGTATCCCCCATCATGGACAATAGCCTTTCAAAGGATTATGGCAGACGTTTGACGATGATTTGGACCCAATCCCCATGACCGACGACACCCAGGCCGCCGAACACATCCCCATGACCCCGGCGACGGACGACCCGATTGAGAAATTCCGGGGCTGGCTGGCCGAGGCGGAAGCCAAGGAAATCAACAATCATAACGCCATGTCTCTCGCGACGGCGACGGCGGACGGTCATCCGTCCGTGCGCATGGTGTTGTTGAAGGATGTCGATGCGCGCGGGTTCGTGTTCTACACCAACCTGGAAAGCCGCAAGGGCGGGGAGTTGGCAGAAAACCCCCATGCAGCCCTTTGCTTCCACTGGAAAAGCCTGGACCGTCAGGTCCGCGTCGAAGGAGCGGTGCAGCCGGTCGATCCGGCCGAAGCCGACGCCTATTACGAAAGCCGCCACCGGTCGTCGCGCATCGGCGCCTGGGCATCGCGGCAATCGCGGCCCATGAAAACGCGGTTCGATTTGGAAAAGCGGGTGGCCGAATTCACCGCCAAGTTTCATGTCGGGGCGATCCCCCGGCCGGATTTCTGGTCGGGATTCCGGATCGTGCCGTCGCGCATCGAATTCTGGACCGAGGGCGCCTTTCGCCTGCACGAACGGCTCGTCTACCATCCAGTCGATGCCGGGTGGGAGGTCGAACGGCTGTTCCCGTGAGCGATACCAAGGACATTCCCGAGGACGGCCCCGAACCGGCGCCTGAAGTGGCCGGGGCCGCGACCGCGACCCAGGCGGCGACGGTCGCCGCCACGGGCGGACTGGACGGTCAGGCGGCGCGGCTCATGCGGTTCGCCACCTATGCCTCGGTCGCCGTCGCCTTGGTCCTGATCGGGGTCAAGTTCGCGGCCTGGACGATGACCGAGTCCGTCAGCCTGCTGTCCACCTTGATCGACAGCATGCTCGACGCCGTGGCCTCGATCATCAATTTGATCGCCGTGCACCATGCCTTGCAGCCCGCCGACCGGGAACACCGCTTCGGCCACGGCAAGGCCGAACCGTTGGCGGGCCTCGCCCAGGCGGCGTTCATTTGCGGCTCGGCCGCCTTTCTGCTGCTCGAAGCGGGCGACCGTCTGGTCCATCCCAAGATCGTCGGCAATACGGATATCGGCTATGCCGTGATGGTGATTTCCATGGTTCTGACGATCGGGCTCGTGCTGTTCCAGCGTTATGTCGTCCGGCGGTCGGGGTCGCTCGCCGTCAGTGCCGACAGCCTGCATTACCAGACCGACGTGATGATCAACGCCAGCGTCATCGCCTCGCTCTACATCTCTTCGGAGCTTGGCTTTCCTCTGGCCGATCCGCTGTTCGCCGTCGCCATCGCCGCCTATATCGTAATCGGTGCCCTTAGCATCGGGCGGCAGGCGCTGGACATTCTGATGGACAAGGAATTGGCGGACGAGGAACGGGCCCGCATCCGCGAGATTGTTACCCGCCACGCCGACGTCATTGGCATGCACGACCTACGTACCCGGTCGTCGGGGGCCAACGTGTTCATTCAGATGCATCTGGAGATGGATCCGGAGATGACGCTGCTGCATGCCCACGAAGTGACGGACGCCGTGACGGCAGACCTGATGGCGGTCTATCCGAACGCGGAGATCATCATTCACGAAGACCCGGACGGTCTGGAAGAAGACCGTCAGGAGTTCAAATGATCCGGAAAACGACGCGCGGCGATCATGAATAATCAGCAGCCCGTCATCGATTTTCTGGCCGATCCCGAAACGCATGGCCTTGCATCCGGAGAGACGGTCGCGCGCCAGGAGACCCATGTCTCCCATATCTTCCTCGCCGGTGATCGGGTCTACAAACTCAAGAAACAGGTTCGTTTTCCCTATCTGGATTTCTCGACCCTGGAAGACCGCCGCCGGGCCTGCGAGACCGAGATCGCGATCAACCGGCGCACGGCGCCCGATATCTACCTGGGCACGATGGCCGTCACGGACGAAGGCGCTGGGCGCCTGGCGCTGGGCGGTGAGGGAGAGCCCGTTGAATGGCTGGTCGAAATGCGGCGGTTCGCCGACGGCGATCTGTTCACCCATCTGGCCGACGCCGGGGCGCTGAACCGGCGGCTGATGGAGGGCCTGGCCGAAAGCATTCACGCCTTCCACGACGGGGCCGAGGTGACGCCCGAATTCGGCGGTGCCGCCGGTACGCTGACGATCATCGACAACAACGACGCGAGTTTTCGTGCCGCCGAGGGCGATCTGTTCGCCGCGTCCGATATCGACGAACTGACGGACCGGTCGCGGGCCCTGCATGCGCGTCTGGCCGATCATCTGGACGCGCGGCGCGCGGGCGGGCGGGTGCGGCATTGTCACGGCGACCTGCATCTCGGCAACATCTGCCTCTACGAAGGGCAGGCGACCTTGTTCGACGCCATCGAATTCAACGAGACCTTCTCGCGCATCGACGTGCTCTACGATCTCGCCTTTCTGCTGATGGATTTGGACTTGCGTGGTCATCGGCGGCTGGCGTCGTTCGTGCTCAATCGGTATCTCGATTGCGTGCCGACGATGGAGAAGGCGGGTCCGCCGGGTGACATGGCGGGATTGGCGCTGATGCCGCTGTTTCTGTCCATGCGGGCGGCGGTTCGCGCCCATGTCGGGGCGTCGCAGGCGGCGGCGCTGACCGACCGCACGGAGGCCCACCGCCGGGCCGCCCGGGCCCGCGACTATTTCTTCCGCGCCATCGACTATCTGCGGCCGCCGCCGCCGGTCCTGGTCGCCGTCGGGGGGCTGTCCGGCAGTGGCAAAAGCCGACTGGCGCGTGAGATCGCGCCGCACCTGGGTGCCGCGCCCGGGGCGCGGGTGGTGCGCACGGACGCGCAGCGCAAACGCCTGGCGGGGATCGGTCTGCTCGACCGTTTGCCGCCGGAAAGTTATACGCCGGAAGCTTCCGCCAAGACCTATGCCGCCTGCCACGACGAAGCGCGGGCGGCGCTCACGGCCGGACAGTCGGTGGTCTTCGACGCCGTGTCCGCGCGGCCGGACGAACGCGCGGGGATCGAGGCGCTGGCCCACGAGATGAACGTGCCCTTCCTGGGGCTCTGGGTCGATGCCCCCCTGGCCGTGCGGCTGGAGCGGGTCGAAACCCGTAAGAACAACGTTTCCGACGCCGGGGCCGACGTCGCCCGCCGCCAGGAAGAGATGGACATCGGCGAGATCGGCTGGACCGTCATCGACAGTTCCGGCGCGCGCAAGAACACGGTCGCGGGTGCTCTGGCGATGATCCGCGACCAGGGCTTGGCATAAGATCGAGGAGGTCGTGACCGAAGCCGTCGGCGTGCTAGGCTGATCCCCCCGAAGCCGCAGACGAGCCGGACGCCGGAAACATATGTCTCAGGTCCATCGCCGAATTCTCAATGCCGCGCTGGGCGGCCTGGAAAAGGAACAGGCCGTCTATTTCGCCGACGTCGCGGAAAAGCTGGGGGAGGATCCGCGGACCGAGCGGATGCCCAATCTGGTCTATCTGGTGCTGGCCGATACGGTCGCCGTCCTGCCGACCTATCTGGCGAAAAAGGAATTCATCAATCGCCTGTTTCGCTTCGTCGATGTCAACCACCAACGCCTGGCGCGGATCATCTACGACCCGGAGTTTCTGACGGATAAGACGATGTTGGCGCCGGTCACCGCCGATTTCGTCGCCGAGGTGGTCTCGGCGACCCTGGTCCATTACGAGGACGGCGAGATCGATGCGGGCGAAAAGATCGTCCACCGCATGTCGTTCGACGGCAGTGGGGGAGACGGCGAGGGCGCGTTGGATTTTCCCTATCTCGACGATTCCGACGAAGACGAGGACGACCTCTAGAACAGCTCGCCTTGAACGCGCTGTGGAATTTCTTCCTCGTAGGCCAGTGCCTCTTGGAAGGGGTGCAGCAGCGGGGCGACTTCGGCGAAGGGCTTTTCCGTGTCCGCCCATGCTGCTGCCGCGTCGCCGGTCAGGATCACCGGCATGCGGTTGTGGATATGGGCGATGCCTTGGGCCGGGGGGCAGGTCACGATGGTGAAGGCGTCGCCGTCGGTCAGCCCGGCGAAGGCAGCCGTGTGGCCGCCGGCGAGGGCGATATGGTTCTTCCGCTTCGATCCGTCCTCGGCCTTGCGCCATTCCAGATAGGCGGTCATCGGCACCAGGCAGCGTTTTTCCAGCAACGGCCGGAAGGGCGGCTTTTCCGCCAGCGTTTCCGCCCGCGCGTTGATCAACGGCTTCTTGTCCCAGGAAACGGCAAGGCCCCAGCGTTGCAGGCGCGGGCCGCCCGCGTCGATGATCAGGGCCTGATCGGTCGGCCGCATGTCGTCCGTGTTGGGCACGGGCGGCGGTTCGTCCAGGGCGAACTGCTCCATGATCGTCCGGGGGCTGGCCGACATTTCGTATCTGGCGCACATGGCGAACAGTATAGAGCAGGGCAAACCGGCGCTGGAAGTGCGGCGGCGATTGCCGTAACGTCCCGCCCATGACAGGGAGCGGAGACAACACGCAATCGGACGACCGCCTACGGACGGTCGTCATCACCGGCGCCAGCCGGGGGATCGGCCATGCCACGGCGCGGTTCTTTCTGTCGCGCGGCTGGCACATCATCACCTGTTCGCGCGAAGACACGCCCGAGGAGTGCAAGAGGGACCCGCAATGGACCTGCCACATCCCGACGGACCTGTCCGACGTCGACAGCGTCGAAAACTTCATCAAGGAAGCCAACGCGGCCCTGCCCGAAGGGCGGCTGGAGGCCCTGGTCAATAACGCCGGGATGTCGCCCAAGACGCCGTTCAAGGAACGGCTGGGCTGCCTCAACGGCGACCTGGGCGCCTGGCAGGAAGTCTTCGACCTGAACTTCCTGGCCCCCCTGCGGCTGTCCCGTGGCTTCGCCTCGGCCCTGCATAAGGGGGAGGGCGCGATCGTCAACGTGACTTCCATCGCGGGCCACATGATCCATCCCTTCGCGGGCTCGGCCTATTCGATCTCGAAGGCCGCTCTGTCGGCCCTGACCCGCGAAATGGCCAACGAGTTCGCGGCCTTGGGTGTGCGGGTCAACGCCGTCGCCCCCGGCGAGATCGAGACGGAAATGATCCAGCCGGAATACGAAGCCCTGATCCCGCGTATCCCGCTGGACAAGATGGGCTCGCCGACCGACGTCGCGGGGGCGATCCATTACCTGTGCTCCGACGATGCGCGCTACGTCACCGGCACGGAGATCTGGGTCACCGGCGGCCAGCACATGTTCTGACCGTTGGCCGAAAACCGGCATCAATCCCAATCGGTTAGGCCGCGTCCTTCAACCGATTTTTAACTCCAGCTTAACCACGTTTCCCATAATGTGATCCTGCCGCGAAAGGCGTTTTGCCCCCGTCCGGCGGGGGTGTACCATTATTTCTGCGCGGCATGCCCCTGAAGGAGGGCGGGAACTATGGCAAAGCAGGTAGTCCAGAAAGGCGCGGCCGAGGCGGCCGCCGAGGCCCGGGACGGGCAGATTTCCGGCGGTGACGAGACGGCGGCGAAAGCCCGCGCGGTTCTGCCCCAGGTCAACGATCTGACGGCGCCGGATGATTGGAAAGCACCGTTCTACGTTCGCTGGAAGCTGCATATCGTCGCCGGTGGTGTGCTGACCGTCTTGTGGTTCGCCCTGGTTCTGGATTTCATCGAACGGTCGTTCGGCCTCGCCAATCTGGATGAATTGCTGCCGCATGAAGTCGGCGGGTTCGCGGCCGGCGCCTTCACGCCCGTCGCCTTCCTGTGGATGATCATCGCCTTTTTCGAACGCGGCCAGCAGCTGCGCCACGAAACCGCCGTGCTGCGCGCGCATCTGAAACAACTTATCTATCCGTCCGACCGCGCCAATGCGCGGATGGAGGAAATCACCAATTCCCTGCGCCGCCAGACCAAGGAATTGCTGTCCGCCTCGGAAGAGGCGGCGCGGCGGGGCCAAGCCCTGGGCGATCTGATCCGCGAACGCACCCGCGACCTCTCGCAGGTGTCCGAAGACGCCGACCTGCGCGCCCATGCCGTGGCCGACGCCCTGAAACGCCAGACCGAGGACCTGTCCTCGGCGACTGAACGGGCCGCCGATCGGGCGAAGGGCGCGGGAGAAGATTTGTTCGAACAGGCCCACGGCCTGACTGTCTCCGCCGACCGTGCCTCGGCCAGGGCCGAGGATATGATCACCGCGCTCAAGCGCCGTTCGGAAGAACTGGACGGCGTCGCCGAGGAAACCTCCAACCGGACGCTCAAGGCCGTCGAAGCCTTCGACCGCCGGGCGGAACGCCTGGACAGCGTTTCCCGCGAGGCATTGGCCCGCGGGGTGCAGGCCGACAGCCTGCTGGAACGCCGCATCGGCGAGATCGAAGATGCCGCAGGCAAGGCCAATGCCACCGTCAATGAGGCGGCAGGCATCCTGGGTCAGAGCGCCGAGGACCTGAGCCAACGGGCCGAACGGGCCAAGGACGCGGCGGCGGAACTGGAACTGGGTCTGGGCCGTCAGGCGGATGTTCTGGACGGTATGGGCCAGCGCGTGTCCGACCGGATTTCGATCATCTCGACCGAATTGCGTGACAATGCGGAATCGCTTTCGACCGTGACCGAACAGGCGGTCTCGCAGGCCACGGAAGCCGGATCGCGCCTGAGCCGTCAGGCCGCCGCGATCACCGAAACCGTCGACCGCGCCGTCGGCCGTCTGAGCCAATCCGGCGACGGTCTGTCGGCCCAGGTCGATAACCTGCACGGCCAGGCGCAGCGCATGGCCGATCAGGCCGATGCCGCCGCCAACAATCTTCGCCGTGCGACCGGCGAACTGGGCGACAACGCGGAAAACGTCATTGCCCGTGCCGAACAGGCGGGCGGCGAATTGCGCGGCCGTTCGGAAGAACTTCTGGGCACCTCGGGTCAGGCCATCGAGCGGTTGTCCGAATACGGACGGGAAATGGCCCAACGCCGCAACGAACTGTCCCAGGCCGCCGACACGGCAGCCAATCGTTTGGCCGCCGTGGGTGCCGACCTGTCTCGCCGTCAGGGCGATATCGCCACCGCCGCCGATCTGGCGGACGGCCGCGTGACGGGGCTGATCGAGGGCCTGCGCGAAACGGAAACGGTTCTGGCCCGCACGGTGGACAAGGGTGCGTCCGATGTCGCGTCGGTCACCCGCGCGATGCTGCACAGTGCCGATCGGGTGCAGGCCTCGACCCAGCAGGCCGGGACCATCGCGCAATCCCTGCAGGAAACATTGGTCGCCTTGACCGACGCCAGTGCCCAGGCCGTCGAACGCCTGGGTCAGCTGGGCGGGCAGATTTCAGGGCAGTCGGACTCCATCGGTGATTCCGCCGGTCTCGCCGTGACCAATTTGGAGAAAGTCTCGGCATTGCTGCGGTTTCATTCAGACCGTCTGCGCGAGATTTCGCAGCGCGCGGTGGAACAGATCGGCAATGCCGGCGGTGCCGTCGAAGGGGCTGGCGACAAGGTCAACTCCGCGGTTGGCGAGACGGGTAACCAGTTGCGCGCGCTCGACGCGGAAATGCGGGCGCGCCTGGAACAGATCGTCGCGGCCTCGGGGCAGACGACCTCGGCCATCGGCACGACCTTGGACGCGGTCAAGCGCGGCACGGCGGGTCTGCAGATTTCCGGCGCCGAAGTGATCGGAGAAATGACCAAGGCGGGTGGCGCGTTGGAAGGGCAATCGCGGGCTCTGCGCGAGGTTTCCGATCAGGCGGCGAACCTGTTGTCGATGGTCACCGAAACCCTGTTCCGGCAGGGTGAAGCGGTCAACGAATCTTCCGACCAGGCGACGCGCCGCATGAATTCCCTGCGCGATGCACTGGAACTTCGCGCCGTCGAATTGGAACGGGTATCGACGCTGACCGACGAACGCATCGCCGGTGCGCGGCGGTTCCTGAAGGAAGCCGCGGGCGACCTGGACGAAGCGACGGCGCGGGCATCCGGCCGGGTCGAAGAGGCGACGGGTGCGCTCTCGGCCGGGCGGGACAAAGTCGAGGAAGTTGTCGATCACGCGGTCTCGCGCCTGGGGACCATCGGCGATGTGGTCAAAGACGTGGTTCAGGAGGCGGTCTCCGATTCCGACCGCACGACGGCGCGCCTGGCCGGTATCCGCAACGGCCTGACCCAGTACCGGGGCGAGTTGGAACAGGCGGTCACGGATGCCCGCGAACGCCTGACCAGCCTGACGACCCTGATGCGGGCCAGCGCCGGCGACCTCACCAAGGCGTCGGAAACGGCGGGCACGGATTTGAACACCTTCTCCGAACACCTGCAGGAACAGGCGGTCAACGTAACGCGTCTCGCCAACGATGCGGCGGCGCGCCTGATGCGGGTCAGCGAAGGCTTGCAGGGCCGGGCCAACGAGGTCGCCCAGACCGTCGACAAATCGTCGAGCATGGTGACCCTGATTTCCGACTCCCTGCATTCCTCGTCGCAGCAATTGACCGGTGCGGTCGAGCGGGCCTCCGGCCAGGTCGAAGGCATCGGCGCCATGCTGCGTCAGCGCACGGTCGAACTGGAGGGCATGTCGGACAGCACGCTGACCGGCCTGCGTGATCTGGGCCGTGAATTCCGAGCCCGACTGGACGAACTGGACACGGTCTCGCGCGATCTGACGTCGCGGGTCGATGAGGCGTCGCAGTCTTTGGACAGCCGGGCGGCGCAGCTCGACCGCGTTTCGGAACAGGCCGTCGACCGGCTGGACCGGGCCGGGCAGGCGGTCGCCCGAACCTCGTCGGAGGCCGACGGGCTGTGGCGGGAGTCCTCGGAAAAGATCGACCGTCTGGCTGACAGCCTGCGCGCGCACACGGACGAAGCCTCGGGACTGGCCGACAAGGTTCTGTCTAAGATGGACGGCGCCGCCGAAACCCTGCGCCGTCAGATGGACCATTTGTCTTCCAACTATCGTCAGGCGGAGCAGAGCATCTCGGCACTCGGCCAATCGATCAGCGAACGCGGCCGTCAGTTGGGCAAGGCCTCGGACGAGGCGATCTCCAAGGTCGGCCTGTGGGATTCGGCGCTCCGCAACCAGGCGGAAAACATCAACCGGTCGCTCGGCGAATTCTCACGCCGGGCTCAGGAAACCAGCACCAACCTGGAAGCTCAATCGCGTCAGCTGCATTTCGCGGCGGACGAGGCGCGCTCGATCCTGGATACCCTCACCACCCGCAAGGCGGACGTTCAGACCTCCGACTTCCTGCAGCAGATGAGCCACGTGACGGAGCGTCTGCAATCGGTCGCGGTCGATCTCAACCGGTCCTTGGAGGTGCCTATTTCGGAAGACGAATGGCGGCGCTTCAACCAGGGAGACAAGGGCGTCTTCGTGCGAAAGATGCTGGGGTTCCGGGAGAAGGCCAAGCTGGAAGCGATCTCCAAGATGTACCGGGAAAATTCCGAATTCCGCGATTACGCGGGTCGCTATGTCTCGGAGTTCGAGCGGGTCCTACAGGACGCCGGCAAGCGCGATCCCGACAACGTGCTGCGCACGACCTTCCTGTCGTCGGATGTCGGCAAGGTTTACATGATCCTGGCGCGGGCGCTCGGCCGAAATATTTGATGAGGGGATGCAGACGGGCAGGGGGCTCAGTCGCCGCTGCCGGTCTCGTCGTCGATATCAACCTGTCCCGGCAGGAACCAGTCCAGTTCCGGGGCGAGGCTCACCACCTTGCCGATCACCAGCAACGTCGCGCCGACGAGATCGGCTTCCTCCACCGCCGCCGCCAGACCGCTGAGCGGCGCCTGCACGGTGCGCTGATCCGGGCGTGTGCCCTGATTGATGGCGGCGGCCGGGGTGTCCGGGCTTAGGCCGTGGCGGATCAGTTGGTCGCAGATGGTCTCCAAATTGGTCAGGCCCATGTAGACGACCAACGTGGTCTCAGGATCGGCGAGACCGTCCCAATCCAAATCCAACGACCCTTCCTTGGCCAAGTGGCCGGTGATGAAGCGTACGCTATGGGCCAGGCCCCGATGGGTCAGCGGAATGCCTGCGTAGGCCGTGCAGGCCGCCGACGATGTGATACCCGGAACGATTTCAAAGGGAATGTTCTCAGCCGCAAGGTGCAGGGCTTCCTCGCCGCCGCGCCCGAAGACGAAGGGGTCGCCGCCCTTGAGCCGCACCACCCGCCGGCCGGACCGGGCCAGGCGGACCAGCAGGGAATTGATGTCTTCCTGCGGCATGTGGTGGTTGCGCGCCTGCTTACCGGCGAAGATGCGGCTTGCTCCGGTGGGAATCAGGTCCAATATCTGGTCGGACACCAATTTATCGTAAACCACGACATCCGCCCCCATGAGCCGGCGCAGGCCCTTGACCGTCATCAGGTCGGGGTCGCCGGGACCGGCGCCGACGATGGCGACGGGCGTGATGGCGGGGCGGGAATTACGGTTCATGTGGTTGGCTTCGTCCGGTGTTTTGGGATATGACCCCTGGGCGCGGGGCGACGGGGTCATCTTTTCGCCCCAAGCTTTGAGCAAAACAACCTTTGAATCAATGGCCGCCCGATTAAGCGGCAGCTGAAACGGAATATCGCGGCCTTGGCCATGACCAACACGACTGAGACTCAAACCGGCGGCGCGGCGCGGACCGGCGGCACCGATCCGGTGGCGGCCTGGCTGTTCATGATCTGCGCCATGGTCTTCGCCATGGTCATACTGGGCGGGGTGACGCGGCTGACGGAATCCGGGCTGTCCATGGTCAATTGGCGCCCGGTGACGGGTTGGCTTCCGCCGATGGGGCAGGCCGAATGGCAGGCGGCCTTCGACGCCTATCGGCAAAGCCCCGAATATCATCACATCAACCGCGGTATGAGCCTGGAGAGTTTTCAGGGGATTTTCTGGCTGGAATACCTGCACCGCCTGTTCGGGCGGATCATCGGGATCGCGTTTTTCGTGCCTTTCGTCTGGTTTCTGGCGACCGGGCGGCTGCGGGGCATGTTGTTGGTGAAATGCGGGGCGCTGTTCGTGGGGGGCGGGCTTCAGGGTGTGCTGGGCTGGTACATGGTGAAAAGCGGCCTGATCGACGAACCGTCGGTCAGCCAATACCGATTGGCGGCGCATCTGGGGCTGGCGCTTGCGATCTATCTGTTCGCGCTTTGGGTTGCCTGGGGCATCGTGCAGCCACGCCCGGCGGCCGTTCCGGCGGGGCAAGTGCCGGTTGCCAAAGTGGCGGCGGGATTGCTCGCCTTTATCTCTCTGACCGTGTTCTCGGGCGCCCTGGTCGCGGGGCTGGACGCCGGGTTGCTGTACAACACCTTTCCGTTGATGGATGGGGCTTTGTTCCCCGCCGACGGCTTCGATCTGCGGCCGTTCTACCTGAATTTCTTCGAAGACCGGGCGACGGTTCAGTTCGATCACCGGGTGCTGGCGATGATCACCGTTTGTCTGGTTGCGGCGTTCGGTGTCCGGGTTCGCCAAAGCGACGCGCCGGAGGGCCTGAAACGGGCCGTCGGGCTGCTGACGGCGGCCGTGTTGATGCAGGCGTTCCTTGGCATCGCAACTTTGCTGACTGTCGTGCCGGTAACCCTGGGGGCGTTGCATCAGGCCGGTGCGGTCCTATTGCTGACCGCGGCATTATGGTGTCTGCATCAGGCCCGGCGGTGAGAGATTTGGGTTTCATAATCCCGTGATTCCCGGCAAACTGCCGCCTGACGTCAGCCCAAATCAAAATAGGATCGCCCATTCGACAGGGGATCCGGAATGGCCCAGAAACGGGGGAAGACCTGGTTATGAGTGACAAGTTCCGCCTGATTACCCGCAGTGACTTCGATGGACTGGTCTGCGCCGTCCTTTTGAAGGAACTTGATATGATCGACGATATCAAGTTCGTCCATCCCAAGGACATGCAAGACGGCACCATCCTGGTGTCGGAGCGCGATATTTCCACGAACCTGCCTTACGTCCCCGGCATTCATCTGGCCTTCGACCACCATCTCAGCGAAACGCTGCGCATGGAAGACAAGCCCGATAATCATATCATCAATCCGGATGCGCCCTCGGCGGCCCGCGTCGTCTATGAATACTACGGCGGCAAGGAAGGATTCCCCAACGTCGCCGATGACATGATGGAAGCGGTGGACAAGGGCGATGCCGCCCAATTCAACAAGGACGAAGTCCTCGACCCGCAGGGTTGGGACCTGATGAACTTTCTGATGGACGCCCGCACCGGCCTGGGCCGGTTCCGCGAATTCCGGGTTTCCAACTATCAATTGATGATGGACCTGATCGACTATTGCCGGGGGCATTCCATCGCCGAGATTCTGGAACTGCCCGACGTCAAGGAACGCGTCGAGCTGTACAATGAACACCGGGAAAAGCAGATCGAACAGATCAAGCGCTGTTCCACGGTGCACGGCAATCTGGTCGTCCTGGACCTGCGCGAGGAAGACACCATCTTCGCCGGCAACCGGTTCATGATCTATGCCCTCTATCCCGATACCAACATCTCGATCCATGTGATGTGGGGCATGCAGAAGATGAACACGGTCTTCGCCACCGGTAAGTCCATCCTCAATCGCACGTCGAACACCAATGTCGGCGAGCTGATGCTGAAATACGGCGGCGGCGGGCATCTCAACGCCGGAACCTGCCAGGTCGAAAACGACGAAGCCGAGAAAGTTCTGGGGGAACTGGTCGAGCAGATTAACGCGGACGGGTAATGTTTCCACCGAGCGCACCCAAACGGGCAGCCACGCCAACCGGTAAATCGCGCCGCGCATCAATCGCGCGGCGCGGTGTGGCGGTCATAGGGATTGCGCTTGCCGCCGCGATCGCCGGATGCTCGGCCCAGGAAAACAACGTCACCCGGGTCATGGAAGCCCTGGGGGTCGACAGCCTGGCCCTTAGTGACGAGACCCGGCGCGAGCTCGATCGTTTCAATTCCATCTATGACCGCTATGTCAGCGTGCAGGACGCGGAAGAGCGCCTGGATTATTTCCGGTTCGCCTTTCGTCGGGTGCGCGCGTCCTACGTCCGCGAAGTCACCGATGCCGAATTGATCGACGCCGCCATAAAGGGCGTCGAAAAGGACAAGCCCGAACCGGCCAGTCTGGCGCCCAATGAATTGGTCGAGAAGGCGCTGGACTCCATGCTGCAATCCCTCGATCCGCATTCCGATTACATGAACGCGCGCGAGTTCGAGGAAACCTACATCACGACCCGCGGCGAATTCGGCGGCCTGGGCATCGAAGTCACCATGGACGAGGGCCTGGTGAAGGTGGTCTCGCCCATCGAGGACACACCGGCCGAGCGCGCGGGCCTGCAGCCCGGCGACAAGATCACCGCCGTCGACGGCGATCCGGTCAAAGGCAAGAGCCTGAGCGAGGCCGTGTCGAAAATGCGGGGTGCGCCCGGCACGCCCATCGTTTTGCGTATCCTGCGCGGCAAGGCGCCGGAATTCGACGTCACCATCGTGCGTGCCGTGATCAAGGTCCGGTCGGTGCGTTGGCGTGTCGACGGCGACATCGGCTATGTCCGCGTGACCCGGTTCTCGGAGCGGGTCGAAAGCGGGATCGCCAAGGCGATGGCCGAATTGCGGACCCAACCGGAGGCCGATTTGCGCGGCATCGTCCTTGATCTGCGCTCCAACCCCGGCGGCCTGCTGGACCAATCCCTGATCCTGGCCGACAGCTTTCTCGACCAGGGCGGCATCGTTTCCGTACGTGGCCGCACGGCCGACAACAAACGTGAATACGACGCGCGGCCGGGCGACTTGGCGCGCAACCTGCCGATCGTGGTGCTGATCAATGGCGGCTCGGCGTCAGCTTCGGAAATTGTCGCCAGCGCGCTTCAATATCATCACCGGGCGACGATCATGGGCACCCGGTCGTTCGGCAAGGGGTCGGTTCAGACGATCATGCCGTTGCCGGTGGAAGGGGCGCTGCGCCTGACCACTGCGCTGTACTATTCCCCGTCGGGCCGCACGATCCAGGCCGAAGGCGTACATCCCGACATCGTCATTCAGCCGGATGCGACGGACGAAAGCCAACGTGAACGGGATCTGCCCGGGGCGCTTCCCGGGGAGGACGAGGCGGAGGCCGACAGCCATCCGCGTATTCCGGAGAAGACCTGTCCCGAAGAAGGGGAGCGGAAGGATCGTATGCTCGGATGCGCTTATTCGTTCCTGAGGGCCGGATCGACGGAGAGCTTCCTGGCCGAGATGGCTGCGCGCGGCAAACGCGCCAGCTGAATCGCCGCCCCGGCAGAGCCCCCTTCGCCGGTCAGCCTTTAGGGAGATGGAATTTGCGAAGCGCGTATTCCGAAATCCGATCGATACATTGCGGCACATCGAGCGCCCCGGTATCTATCGTCAGTTCGGGGGCATAAGGCGCTTCGTAGGGGGCGGAAATACCCGTGAAATCGGGAATTTCACCAGCCCGGGCTTTCTTATAGAGCCCCTTGGGATCCCGCTCTTCGCAGACGGCCAGGTCAGCCGCGACATGAATTTCATGGAACAGATCACCGGCCCGCGCACGCACACCGTCCCGGTCGGCGCGATAAGGGGAGATGAAGGCGGTCAAGACGATGAACCCCGCGTGGGCCAGAATCTGCGCAAGTTCACCGACCCGTCGGATATTTTCTTGCCGGTCTTCCGGTGAGAAGCCGAGATCGGCACAAAGTCCGTGGCGCACGTTGTCGCCGTCCAAAACGAAGACCTGCATGCCGCGGCGAAAGAGTTCTTCTTCCAAGGCTAGGGCAAGGGTCGACTTGCCGGATCCAGAAAGGCCGGTGAACCAGAGAATGCCGCTGGCATGGCCGTTGGCGCGCCAGCGTTCGGTTGCGTCCACACGATGTTCGACCTGCAGGATGTTTGCGGATTTCGGGGTATCCTTGCGGCTTTCATCAGCGAAGCCTTCGAGATCGACCAATCCACAGCCGACGATCCGGTGATCGTCGACCAAGACGAACCGCCCCGTTCCGCGTAATTCCGCCTGGGCATCGACCGCCAACTGGCCCCGCGCGCGGAACACGACGTCGGCGATCTGGTTGCGCCCGACCGTTCCGGCGCTGGATTTCGAGAGATCCCCCGTATCGAGGACATGTTCGATTTCTTCAGCGAAACAGACATATTCCCCGGCGTTGAGTTTCAGTTTATATCGCTTGCCGGGCGTCAGAGGGTCGCTGGCGAACCAAACGATGCGACCACGGAAGGCGCTGACTAGGGACGGCGGGCTTTCTATATGGCTGCCGATCGCGCCGCGTTCGATGAATGACTGTTGATCCAGGGTAATGCCGATGGATTGACCCGCGACGGCTTCTTGTGGCGCTTGGTCAGCCGATTGTGGCGCGGGCCAAGTCGCGATGCTATTGACCCGGCCGATCCGGTCTCCGGGTGAGAACCTGAGTTCATCCCCGACGCGCAATCGTCCGGACAGCACCCGCCCGGCCAGGATGCGCCGTTCATCGAATTTGTAAACGCCTTGAACGGTGAAGCGCAGCGGTGCCTCGGCGTCCCAGTCCGTGCCGGCCCCGGGTGTCAGGCCATTCAGGTGTTCGATCAGGGATGGGCCCGAATACCACGGCATGGCGTCGCCGGGATGGAGAATGTTCTGGCCGTCCCGCGCCGCAACAGGAATGATTCGGACTTGCGCTGCGTCGAAACCAAGCGCCCCGAGATGCATTGTTGCCTCGCCGGCCAAATGTTCGAAACGAGATTGATCAAAGCCGACCAGGTCCATTTTCGTGACCGCGACGATGATGTCTCGGATGCCCAAGATGCCCAGTAAGAAGGCATGTCGCCGGGTTTCGTCCTGAAGGCCCTCTTGGGCGTCGATCAAAAGGACGGCGGCATCTGCCTGTGCTGCGCCGGTGACCATGTTCTTGATGAACTCGTGATGGCCCGGTGCATCGATGAAGACGAACCGGCGATCCTTTGTCACGGCCTGAACCTGTGTCGAATCGATGGTGATGCCCTGATCGCGCTCGGCCTTTAACGCATCCAGCAAAAAGGCCCATTCGAAGGCTACGCCCCGGCGTTTGCAGGATTCCGCGACCAACTCCATCTTGCCGTCCGGCAAGGCGTCCAGGTCAGCCAGTAAACGCCCCAGAAGAGTTGATTTTCCGTGGTCGACATGTCCGGCAAAGACGACCTTGATGACCGGTTTGTGCGTGCTCACGGTGTTGTCGCCGGCCATCACATGTAGCCCTCGGCCCGCAGACGTTCGAAGGAGTCTTCTTCTTCGTTGTCCATGGCGCGGCCCGACCGTTCGGCAATGGAGGTCTGCTCCAATTCGGTGATGATTTCCGCGACCGTCGCGGCCTCGCTGGCGACGGGATGGGTAATGTCCTGGTCGCCGAGCGACCGGTATCGCTTGCCGTCCTTGGCGAAATAAAGGTCGACCACGGGAATGTTCTCGCGTTCGACATAGCGCCAGATATCGATCTCCGACCAATGCAGGATTGGGTGAACCCTGACATGTGTGCCGGGCGGGAAATCGGTGTTGTAAAGGCCCCACAACTCCGGCGGCTGGTCTCGGACATCCCAACCGGCATCCAGGTTCCGCGGGCTGAATACGCGCTCCTTGGCGCGGGTCCCTTCTTCGTCGCGTCGAATCCCGGCACAGATGCCGTCGAACTTCTCCCGTTCGAGCAATTCTTTCAGGCCTTTGGTCTTGCGCGCCGCGCGCCGCGTCGCCGGCGGCAGGTCGGGGTCCATGTCTTCCAATGGGGGGCAGCCGCCGATGATCAACTCGGCACCCCATTCAACCGCATACCGATCCCGGAATTCATACATTTCCGGGAATTTATTTCCCGTATCGACATGGATCAAAGGAAACGGGATATGGCCGAAGAACGCTTTTTTGGCGAGCCAGACCATGACGTTCGAATCCTTGCCCAGCGACCACAGCATGCCGAGGCGTGAAAACGCAGTATATGCCTCGCGCAGGATCGAGATGCTTTCGCTTTCCAGTTGATCTAGATCGTTCATGAGGGCTGGCGGCCTGCTCTAGGACTGAAGAAGGGCGGTGAATCGGCTTTTAACTCAAAAATCTGGCTTCGGGAACAGGTCAGCGTCTTGGTTATCGGGTTTCGGTTGGTTGCTGGCCCCACCTAATTCACAGGGTTGGCCTGTCCTTTGCGCCATCTCGCCGCCTATTATGCGATTCTGGACACACAACGGGAGCGCGGCAATTGCGGGCAGATTGACAGCCCGCGGGTGGACCGTTAGCAATCACGCCAGAAAAAAATGATGAGGCTCCTCGATGCCTCCAATGGGATGAATACAATGGCGGCAGACGATCAGAACAAATCCTCCAACGGGCACACGGAAAGCCAAGTCGACACCTCACCGGAGGTCGCGGACGAGGTCAAGTGTACGACATGTTACATGTGCGCCTGCCGCTGTGGCATCAAGGTTCACCTGAAGGACGGCCAGATTCGGTATATCCAGGGCAATCCGGACCACCCCGTGAACAAAGGGGTGCTCTGCGCCAAAGGCTCGGCCGGGATCATGACCCAGAATTCGCCGGCCAAGCTGACCAAGCCGCTGAAGCGTGTCGGACCGCGCGGCTCGGGCGAGTTCAAGGAAATCGAATGGGAAGAGGCGCTGGAAACGGCGACCGACTGGCTGTCGCGCATTCGCGCTACCGACCCCCGCAAGCTCGCCTTCTTCACCGGCCGTGACCAGAGCCAGGCCCTGACCGGTTGGTGGGCGTCGCAGTTCGGCACCCCCAACTTCGCGGCCCATGGCGGGTTTTGTTCCGTCAACATGGCGGCGGCGGGCCTCTACACCATCGGCGGCAGCTTCTGGGAATTCGGCGAACCCGATTGGGACAAGACCAAATACTTCATGATGTTCGGCGTCGCCGAAGACCATGATTCCAACCCCATCAAGATCGGCCTGGGCAAGATCAAGACGCGCGGGGCCAAGTTCGTTTCCGTGAACCCGGTGCGGTCCGGCTATTCCGCGATCGCCGACGAATGGGTCGGCATCCGCCCCGGCACGGACGGCCTGTTCATCATGTCGCTGATCCACGAATTGCTGAAGGCCGGCAAGATCGACGACGAATACCTGGCCCGCTATTCCAATGCCCATTGGCTGGTGATCCGCGATCCGGGGGCTGCCGATGACGGTCTGTTCGCGCGCGACGCCGACGGCAATAATTTGGCCTGGGACGTCGAGAAAAAGGCCCTGGCCGACGCCAATTCCATCGACACCAAACCGGCCCTGGTCGCCGAGGCCAAACTGGCCGACGGGCGCACGGCCGTTCCGGCATTCCAGATCATGGCCGAGCGCTATCTCGATCAGAAATACGCCCCCGAGGCCGTGGCCGAGGAAACCGGCATCGATGCCGCGACGATCCGGCGCATCGCCGCCGAATTGGCGAAGGTCGCTTTCGAGGAAACCATCGAGATCGACCAGCCTTGGACCGACTGGGCCGGGCGCAAGCACGACAAGATGATCGGCCGTCCGGTCAGCTTCCACGCCATGCGCGGTATCTCGGCCCATTCCAACGGCTTCCATACCTGCCGGGCGCTGCATGTCCTGCAGATGATCCTGGGTACCGTCGATTGCCCGGGCGGTTTCCGCTACAAGCCGCCGTTCCCCAAGCCCTGCCCGCCGCCGTTGAAGGCCGCCGGCAAGCCGGGCGAAGTGGCGCCCTCGACGCCGCTGCCCGGACCGCCTCTCGGCTTCCCCACGGGGCCCGAGGACCTGATCGTCGAAGAAGACGGCTCGCCCCGGCGGATCGACAAGGCGTTTTCCTGGGAATATCCGGTCTCCGTCCACGGCATGATGCATATGGTCATTACCAATGCCGCCATGGGCGACCCGTACCCGGTCGATACCCTTTTCATGTTCATGGCGAATATGAGCTGGAATTCGACCATGAATTCGTCCGGCGTGATGGATATGCTGACCGCCCAGGACGAAGAGACCGGCGAATACAAAATCCCCCGCATCATCTATTCCGACGCCTATTTCTCGGAGATGGTGCCCTATGCCGATTTGATCCTGCCCGATACGACCTATCTTGAGCGCTGGGATTGTATCTCCTTGCTGGACCGTCCGATCAGCAGCGCCGAGGCGGCGCAGGACGCCATTCGCCAGCCGGTGGTCGAGCCTGACCGCGATGTGCGGCCGTTCCAGACGGTATTGCTCGACCTGGGCGCGCGTCTGGGTCTGCCGGGTATGACCAATACGGACGGCACGGCCAAGTTCCCGGGTGGCTATGCCGACTACATCGTCAATCACGAACGGGCTCCCGGCGTTGGGCCGTTGATCGGTTGGCGCGGCGAGGACGGTGACAAGGCCTGCAAGGGCGACCCCAACCCGGACCAGTTGGACCGCTATATCGAGAACGGCTGCTTTTTCACCCACGAAATCCCGGAAGAGGCCCATTACTTCAAGTTCGCCAACAAGGCCTATCTGGAATGGGCCGTCGAGGCGGGCTTCATGGGGCATGCCAATCAGGTCGTCTTCCACCTGTATTCGGAGCCGCTGCAGAAGTTCCGCCTGGCCGCCCGCGGTCACGGCGACATTCAGCCGCCGGAAAAAGACCGGGCGCGCATCGAAGCCTATTTCGATCCCATCCCGATCTGGTATCCTCCGTTCGAAGGCACGATGGTCGATACGGACGATTTCCCGCTGCACGCGTTGAGCCAGCGTCCCATGCAGATGTACCATTCCTGGGGTTCGCAAAACGCTTGGCTGCGTCAGATCACCGGGTCCAATAAACTCTACGTCGGCATGGAGATCGCCCAGCAGAAGGGCATCGAGGACGGCGATTGGGTCTGGATCGAAAGCCATCACGGCAAGGTCAAGGCGCAGGTCGCGTTGATGGACGGCGTCAACAAGCACACCGTCTGGACCTGGAACGCCATCGGCAAGCGGGCAGGGGCCTGGAACCTGGACAAGGACGCCGGCGAGGCGACCAAGGGCTTCCTTCTGAACCACATCATTTCCGAACTGCTGCCGGAACGGAACGGCTACCGCTATTCCAATTCGGACCCGATCACCGGTCAGGCCGCCTGGTACGACCTGCGGGTCAAGATCGAGAAGGCGCAGCCGGAAGAAGCGGGCGTGACCTGGCCGAAGCCGGCGCCGCTGACGCCGCCACCGGGGCTCAAGCGGCCGCCGGATGTATTGCGCTACGGTGCGGACTTCCACAAGAAGGGCGGGGGAGCTTCCTGAGATGACGACCCTTCCCGAACAAACGCAAAAGAAGCTCGGCCTGGTCATCGACCTGGACATCTGCGTCGGCTGTCACGCCTGCGCGGTGAACTGCAAGGAATGGAACACCGGCGGGCATATGGCGCCGCTGACGGACCTCAAGCCCTATGGTGCCAAGCAGCAGGGTGTGTGGTTCAACCGCATCCACGCCTTCGAGACACAACGCAACGACGGCAAGCCGAACCAGACGGTTCATTTCCCGAAGTCCTGCCTGCATTGCGAACAGGCCGCTTGCGTCACCGTTTGCCCGACGGGGGCCAGCTTCAAACGCGCTGCCGACGGCATCGTGCTGGTCGACGAAAGCAAATGCATCGGCTGCAAGCTGTGCTCCTGGGCCTGCCCATACGGCGCCCGTGAATTCGACAGCGACGCCGGCGTGATGAAGAAATGCACGCTCTGCATCGACCGCATCTACAATGAAAACATTCCGGAACGCGAACGGGTGCCGGCTTGCGTTTCGACATGCCCGGCGGGGGCCCGCCATTACGGGGACCTGGGAGACGCCAATTCGGACGTCTCCAAGCTGGTCGCCGAACGTGGCGGCTACGACCTGATGCCGGAAATGGCCTACAAGCCGACCAACAAATACCTGCCGCCGCGTCCGCGCCGGGCCGAGGCCGCCGAAGGCGGTCCGACCGAGCTGGCCGCCGAGCCGGGCCCCGAGAACCCGATCCTTCGTTGGGTCGACAAGGTTCTGTCCCGCTAGGGCATAAGAAGAAACGAGGAAACGCGACATGCATCCGGCATTTTCGGTCATTTTCTTCACGGTTTCGTCGGGCGCGGGCTATGGCCTGCTGGCCCTGATCGGAGCCTTGGGCGCGCTTGGCATGCTGCCCGCCGACAAAGTCTTCGGTCTGACGGCCATCGTTCTGGCCTTGGCCGCGGTGACGGCGGGGTTGCTGTCCTCGACCTTCCACCTGGGCCATCCCGAACGGGCCTGGCGGGCCTTTTCCCAATGGCGGTCCAGCTGGCTGTCGCGGGAAGGTGTCGCCTCGGTCATCACCTATGGGCCCGCGGTGGCTTTGGCCGCCATCTGGATGTGGCCGGAGAAGTTCGGGCAGTGGGGGGCGGCCGCCGGTTGGGCCTCTGCCGTCATGGCCATCGTCACCGTGTTCTGCACGGCGATGATCTATCGCTCGCTTCGGACCATTCACCAATGGGCCAACGGCTGGGTCGTGCCGAGCTATCTGGTCCTCGGTATTGCAACGGGTCTGGTTTGGCTGAATGCGCTGTTGGCGCTGTTCGGTGCGGAGACCTACGGTATTTCGGTCGCTACGATGTGGGGGCTTGTGGCCGCCGTTGTGGTCAAGATTCTCTATTGGCGGTTTATCGATACGACCCGCCATGCCGCGACACCGGAAAGCGCAACCGGGCTGGGGCATATCGGCAAGGTCCGTATGCTCGAGGGGCCGCATACGGAAGAAAACTATCTCATGAACGAGATGGGCTTCCGGGTCGCCCGCAAGCATGCCTTGAAGTTGCGCCGCATCGCCTTGATCGGCGGATTTCTGGCCGCGATCTGTGCGGCGGGCATCGGTCTGTCGGTGGAAGGCCCGGCGGAAGGTGCCTTGGCTCTGCTGGGGGCGGTTCTGGCGACGGCGGGGACGCTGGTCGAACGCTGGTTGTTTTTCGCCGAGGCCCGCCACGTCGTGACGCTGTATTACGGCGCCGACCGCGTTTGATCCGTTCGGTTCCCGGGGCAGCCGCCCGGTCCGAACCATCCTCGACAGGTGTGATTTAGATCACAGCAACCTTGATCCCTTTGACATAGGGTGAGGGTGAGCGTATATGTTCGCTCACTGATAAAAAGAAAAATAACAACGCATTGGGCTCCGTGACGGCATGTTGGAGCAGCCGTCCGTAAGGAGTTCTACAAATGGCTGAGACCACTCAGACCCCTGGTGGTGAACCCCAGACGATCGCGATGTCGGCGTCTGGCGCTGATGTTTTGACCCTTCCCGAAGGGCTTTCCGTATCCGAAGCAGAATTCGCGGTCGACGGTTCCGACCTTGTGCTGACCTTCCCCGATGGGTCGAAGGTCACGGTCGAGAACTATTACGACCAGCCGAACCCCCCGCAGATCGCATCCGCCGATGGCGCCAACCTTTCCGGCGACATGGTGGTGCAGCTGACGGGCACGCCCGACTCCACCAATGCGGACGCGATCCAGCAGTTCGCCGACGCCAGCACCCAGGTCATCGGCGGCACGGACGGTGCGCCGATCGGTACGGTCAAGACGCTGTCCGGCGAGGTCTGGGTGACCCGCGCCGACGGTACCCGCATCCAACTCAAGGCCGGGGACCAGGTTTTCCAGGGTGATAACATCGAAACCGGGCCCGATGGGGCGATCGGCGTGCTCCTCGCCGATGAAACGACCTTCTCCATGGGCGAAGACAGCCAGATGGTCCTGGACGAGATGGTTTACGACCCGGCGACCCAGGACGGCTCGCTGAACGTATCCGTTGTCCAGGGTGTGTTCACCTTCGTGTCCGGTCAGGTCGCCAAGACCGACCCCGACGCCATGAAGATCGACACCCCGGTCGCGACCATCGGTATCCGCGGTACGCAGGTCGGTATTGAGATCCCGCCCGACGGCGAGATGCAGGTCGTCCTGATGCAGGAAGCCGACGGCTTCGTCGGTGAAGTCGTGATCGAGAACAACACCGGCCAGGTCGTGATGAACCAGGGCGGCGACTACGTCTCCATCCCGAGCTACGATTCCGAAGCCACCGATCGCGGCACCATGGACGACGACGCCATCGTCGAACGCCATGCCACCACCTTGAAATATCTGCCGGTTGAGAGCACCGAAGGCGAACGGACCTCGGGCAACCACTTTGGCCTGCAGGAAGAGATCGAACAGGGTGCGGGTGACCAGCAGGACCAGTCCCAGGAAGGCGAGCCCTCCGCCGAGGAACTGGCCAACATGGAAACCGCCGCCGGTCAGGAAGAAGACACCAGCGGTCAGCCCGACGTCGAAGGCGAGGCCGAGATCCTCGACCAGCCGTCGCCGGAAGACCTGCAGGACTTCCAGACCGACGCGGGCGGCCCGCAGTTCGAAGAAGACTTCACCAACGTCACGGATGAGGTCGATCCCTTCGCCGGCGAGACGCCGGAAGAGAACGTCGTGTTCCAGGATGTCGAGGGCCCGCCCCCGACGGAACAGCAGGAATCCAGCCAGCAGCAGGACGAATTCGACGACAGTGCCGACCGGGCCGCCATTCAGGCCGCGCGGGAAGCCGCTCAGGCGGCCTACGACCGGGCTCAGACGGCGGCGGACAATGCCCGTCAGGCCGCGAACGAGGCGCAGACTCTGGCGGATAACGAGCCGGACGCACAGAGCGCCGCCGATGCCGCGGATGCCGCTGCCGATGCCGCCGAAGCTGCCGCCGCTGCCGCCAAGGCCGCCCTGGACGCCGCCAATGCGGCGACCACGCCCGCCGAGGCGGAGGCCGCGCAGCAACAGGCGGAAAACGCCGCGAATACCGCCGAGCAGCAGGAAACGACGGCCGAAACCTCGCAGGACGAGGCGCAGGACATTGTCGATGCTGCGAACGAGGCCGAAGGCGCCCAGGTGGGCGATGTTTCGGCGGGCGGCGATGAAGACACGGCCATTGACCTGAATCTGAACATCACCAAGAACGACGCCGACGAAGATATGGAAGTGACCCTGTCGGGCATTCCCGAAGGCGCGGTCTTGTCCAATGCCGATGGCGAAATCACCGTCAATCCCGACGGCTCGGTCACCCTGACCGAAGCACAGCTTTCCGGCCTGCAGATCACGCCGCCGGCCGATAGCGACGTCGATTTCAACATCGGTGTCTCCGTCGTCACCATCGACGGCGAGAACACCTCCAGCCCGGCGACCGGCACGATCACCGTCGGTGTCGACGGCGTGGCCGACGTGCCGACGCTGGAAGTCGGCTCCGCCGTCGAAGGCGAAGGTTATCGCGGCGCGGACATTCCGCTGGATATCACTGCGTCGCTGACCGACGTGGACGGCTCGGAATCCCTTTCCGTCACCGTTTCCGGCGTGCCGGAAGGGGCGACCCTCTCCGCCGGTACCTACGACGAGGCGACCGACACCTGGACTCTGTCTTCCGCCGACCTGGACGGTCTGACCGTCAGCGTTCCCGACGATTACGACACGGACTTCCAGCTCTCCGTCACAGCGACCTCGACGGAAGCCGACGGCGGCGATGCCGCCTCGCAGACGGCGACCATCGATGTCGACGTCAACCGCGACGTACTGACCGACGGCGACGATACCTTCCAGATGGACGACGATGCCGTCGTTTATGCGGGTGAAGGTAACGACACCGTCACCGGCACCGAAAACGACGATGTCGTCTACGGCGAAGAAGGCGACGATACCTTCATCGGCGGGCAGGGCGGCTCCGACGCCTTCATCGGCGGCGAAGGCACGGATACGGTTGATTATTCCGCCCTGGATCCGGATTCCCCGATCTACGTGAATTTGACCGACGAAGCCGGCGAGTCCGGTGTCGCGGTGCCGCTGTTCGACTTCGACGGCGACGGCGACATCGACGCCGACGACGCGGCCGGTGCGGCCGCCAGCGGCGACTATGACTACGACCTTCTGAACGGCATCGAAGATGTCGTCGGCGGCGCCGGTGACGACATCATCGTCGGCTCCGACGGCGACAACGTCCTGGTCGGTGGCCTGGGCGACGACATTCTGGCCGGCGGCGGCGGTGACGACACGATCGTCGGCGGCGAGGGCACGGATACCGCCGTGTTCGAGGGCGATTTCGAGGAATTCACCGTCAACCTGGATAAGGACAGCGACGAATTGCGCGTCGGCGGCAGCGACGTCGACGGCAACGACACCCTGATCGACGTCGAGGTTCTGCAGTTCGGCGACATGACCATCACGGTCGAAGACCTGCTGGACGCCGCCATGCCCGATTTGGACGTCTCGGCGATCGATACGACCACGGTTGAAGACGTCGCCGTGGCGCTGCCGATCGGCGCGTCCCTGGCCGACGGCGTGGCCGAAGGTACCGAGACTCTCAGTGTGACTCTGTCTGGCATCCCGGAAGGGGCGGTGCTGAGCGTCGATGGCGAGCCGCTTGAGGTCGTCGACGGTTCCTACACCTTTGCCGACGGCGTCGTGCCGGAAGGGCTGACCATCCTGCCGCCGCCCGACAGCGCCGAGGACTTCGACATCACCGTGACCGCGACCTCGCAGTCCGTCGCGACCGTCGACGGCGAAGCCCGCACCACGGACAACGTGCAGCCCCTGCGCGTCACCGTGACGCCTGACGCCGAAGCGCCGGAAATCACCGCCGCCGACGCGGCCGACCTGACTTTCAATGAAGACGGCGGCCCGATCGACGTCGGCGCCCTGTTCGATGCCGTGAAGGCCGAAGACGGCGAAGTCGTCGCTTCCTTCACCATCGGCGGCCTGCCCGAGGGGGCGACCCTCAGCGGTGCGGTCACCGACAACGGCGACGGCACCTTCACCATTGCCGCCGAAGACCTGGGCGATGTGCAACTGACTCTGCCCGAAGACTATGATCAGGACTTTGCGCTGGAGGTCTCCGCGACTTCGCTGCAGGTCGATCCGGACGATCCGGACAACCAGGATCTGTGGTCCTACGAGACCTCGGAAGTCATTGAAGTGCCGTTGGAAATCGTTGCCCAGGCTGACGCGCCGGATCTCACGGTCGCCGATGCCGCGGGCACCGAAGATCAGCCCATCGCGCTTGACATCACCGCCGGCCTGACGGACGACAGCGAAGTGCTGTCCGTCAGCATCTCCGGTGTGCCCGAAGGTGCCACGCTCTCCGCTGGGACCTACGACGCCGATACCGACACGTGGACCGTCGATCCGGCCGACCTGGCCGGTCTGACCGTGACCCCGGCCGCCGACTCGGATGACGACTTCACCCTGACGGTCACCGCGACCTCGACGGAAACCGACCCGGACACGGGCGACGTCACCACCGCGACGACGACCGGTTCGATGACCGTCTCCGTCGATCCCGACGCCGACGCGCCGACGCTGGAAGTCTCCGACGTGACGGGTGCGGAAGATACCGCGATCCCGCTGACAATTTCCTCCGAACTGACCGACGTGGACGGCTCGGAAACCCTGTCGCTGACCATCTCGGGCGTGCCCGAAGGCGCGACCTTGTCCGCCGGTACCTACGACGAGGAAACCGGCGACTGGACCCTGACCCCGGATCAGCTGGACGGCCTGACGGTCACCCCGGCGACCAACGATTCCGATAACTTCCAACTGACGGTGACCGCGACGACGACCGACGGCACGGATACGGCGACCGTTTCCGAAACTCTGGACGTTACGGTTCAGGGCGTCGCCGACGCGCCGACGCTCGACGTCACCGATGCCGCCGGTACGGAAGACCAGCCGATTGCGCTGGATATCCAATCCGGTCTGACGGACGACAGCGAAGTTCTTTCGGTCACTATCTCCGGTGTGCCGGAAGGGGCGACGCTGTCCGCCGGTACCTACGATGAAGAAACCGGCGACTGGACGCTGACCCCGGCCGATCTGGAAGGTCTGACGGTTACCCCGGCGCCGAACTCGGACGACGATTTCAATTTGACGATCACCGCGACCTCGACCGAGACCGATCCGGACACGGGCGAGCAGGGCACGGCGACGACGACCGGCACCATCGCCGTTTCCGTCGATCCCGACGCCGACGCGCCGACCCTGGTGGTCGACGACGCGACCGGCAACGAAGACACGGCGATCCCGCTGACCGTCTCCGCCGGCCTGACCGACGCGGGTGAAACCCTGGGCCTCAGCATTTCCGGCATCCCCGACGGTGCGGTGCTGACCGTCACCAATCCGGGCGGCGAGCCGGTCGCGGTCAACGTCGTCGACGGCGTCGCCGAGATCCCGCCGGGCCTGATCGGCGGCGACCTGGCGATCACGCCGCCGGCCGACAGCGACGGCGACTTCCAGTTGACCGTGACCGCGACCTCGCGGGACGGCGACGACACCGCCACCGTCTCCGAAACCCTGGACGTGACCGTCAACGCCGTCGCCGACGCGCCGGACCTGACCGTCGACGACACCGCCGCCGGCACGGAAGACGGCGGCGCCATCGCGCTGGATATCGCCTCGTCCCTGACCGACGCCGACGGTTCGGAAACGCTGTCGCTGACCATCTCGGGCGTGCCCGAAGGCGCGACGCTGTCCGCCGGTACCTATAACGAAGAAACCGGCGAGTGGACCCTGACGCCGGATCAGCTGTCCGGCCTGACCGTCACCCCGGCCGCCGATAGCGGCGAAGACTTCCAATTGACCGTCACCGCGACCTCGACCGAAGGCGACGGCGGCGACACCGCGACCCAGACGGCGACCATCGACGTCTCCGTCGCTTCGCAAGCCGATGCCCCGACCGTCGAAACCACCGCAGCCTCCGGCACCGAAGACGGTGATGCCATTGCGCTGGATATCGACACCGCCGCCGCGTCCCAGGACGTGCAGGGCGAGGTCGTCTCGGTAACCATCTCCGGCGTGCCCGAAGGGGCGAGCCTGTCCGCCGGTACCTACGACGAACAGTCCGGCGAATGGACCGTCGATGCCGCCGACGTGGACGGCCTGACCGTCTCGCTGCCAGACGACTACGACGAAAACTTCACCCTGCAGGTCTCCGCGACAGCGCAGGAAACCGATCCGGATACCGGTGACGTCACCACCGCGACGTCCACGCCGGTGCCGCTCGACGTTTCCGTCATCGCCCAGGCCGATGCCCCGACTGTCGAGACGACGGCGGCCTCCGGTGCGGAAGACGGCGGGCCCATCGCGCTCGACATCGACGCTGCTGCTGCCGCTGAAGACATCAACGGCGAAGTTGTTTCCGTCACGATCTCGGGTGTGCCCGAGGGGGCGACGCTCTCCGCCGGATCCTACGATGAAAACACCGGTGAATGGACCGTTCCCGCCGGCGACGTCGAAGGCCTGACGGTCACGCTGCCGGAAGACTACGACGAAGACTTTACCCTGCAGGTCTCCGCCACGGCGCAGGAAACCGATCCGGACACCGGCGAAGTCACGACGGCGACCAGCGATCCTGTCGCGCTCGACGTTTCCGTCATCGCCCAGGCCGACGCGCCGACCGCCGAGGTCCAGGCCGCTTCCGGTCTGGAAGACGGCGGCCCCATCGCGCTGGACATCGGTGCCACGACGGCAGCCGAGGACATCAACGGCGAAGTCACCGGCTTCACGATTTCCGACATTCCGGTCGGCGCCACGCTGAACCTGCCGGGCGGGTTCGGCTTCACGGCGACGGAAGGCAACACCTCCGTCACGCTGACGCCGGAACAGGTTGAAGAACTGACCATCACCCTGCCGGAAGATTACGACGAAGATTTCTCCATGACCGTCACCGCGACGGCGCAGGAAACCGATCCCGATACGGGCGAAGTCACCACGGCGACCAGCGATCCGGTTTCCCTGGATGTTTCCGTCGTCGCCCAGGCCGATGCGCCGACCGTCGAGACGACGACGGCTTCCGGTGCGGAAGACGGCGGGCCCATCGCGCTCGATATCGATACGGCGGCTGCCGCCGAGGATATCAACGGCGAAGTCACCTCGGTCACCATCTCCGGTGTGCCGGAAGGGGCGACGCTCTCCGCCGGTACGCTCAATGAAGAAACCGGTGAGTGGACCGTCGACGCGGCGGACGTGGATGGGCTCTCCGTCACGCTGCCGGAAGATTACGACGAAGACTTCACGCTGCAGGTCTCGGCGACCGCGCAGGAAACCGACCCCGATACGGGCGAGGTCACGACGGCGACCAGCGACCCGGTCGCGCTCGACGTTTCCGTCATCGCCCAGGCCGATGCCCCGACCGTCTCCACGGAAGCGGCCTCCGGTCTTGAAGACGGCGGCCCCATCGCTCTGGACATCGGCGCCACGACGGCGGCTGAAGACATCAACGGCGAAGTCACCGGCTTCACGATTTCCGACATTCCGGTCGGCGCCACGCTGAACTTGCCGGGCGGCTTCGGCTTCACGGCGACCGAAGGCAACACCTCCGTCACGCTGACGCCGGAACAGGTCGAAGAACTGACCATCACCTTGCCGGAAGATTTCGACGAAGACTTCTCGCTCTCCGTCTCCGCGACCGCGCAGGAAACCGATCCCGACACGGGCGAAGTCACGACCGCGACCTCCGCCGCCGTGCCGCTGGACGTTTCCGTCGTTGCGCAGGCTGATGCGCCGACCGTCGAAACGACGGCGGCCTCCGGCGCCGAAGACGCCGGGCCCATCGCGCTCGATATCGACACGGCGGCTGCCGCCGAAGACATCAACGGCGAAGTCACCTCCGTCACCATCTCCGGTGTGCCGGAGGGTGCGACGCTCTCTGCCGGTACTTATGACGAAAACACCGGTGAGTGGACCGTAGATGCCGCCGACGTGGACGGCCTGACCGTCTCGCTGCCGGAAGACTACGACGAAGACTTCACCTTGCAGGTCTCTGCCACGGCTCAGGAAACCGACCCCGACACCGGTGAAGTCACCACGGCGACCAGCGACCCGGTCGCGCTCGACGTTTCCGTCATCGCCCAGGCCGACGCGCCGACCATCGAAACGACGGATGCCTCCGGCCTTGAAGACGGTGGGCCGATTGCGCTGGATATCGATCCGGCCGCCGCCGCCGAGGACATCAATGGCGAAGTCACCTCGGTGACGATCTCTGACATTCCGGAAGGGGCGACCCTGAACCTGCCGGGCGGCTTCGGCTTCACGGCGTCTGAGGGCAACACCTCCGTCACGCTGACCCCGGATCAGCTCGAAGGTCTGACCATCTCGCTGCCGGAAGACTACGACGAAGACTTCTCGTTGCAGGTTTCGGCCACGGCGGAAGAGACCGATCCGGACACCGGCGAAGTCACCACGGCGACCAGCGATCCGGTCGCGCTCGACGTTTCCGTCGTCGCGCAGGCCGACGCGCCGACCGTTGAAACGACCGATGCTTCCGGCCTGGAAGACGGCGGTCCCATCGCGCTCGACATCGACACGGCTGCCGCCGCAGAAGACATCAACGGCGAAGTCACCTCGGTCACCATCTCCGGTGTGCCCGCGGGCGCCACGCTGTCCGCTGGTACGCTCAACGAAGAGACCGGTGAATGGACGGTCGATGCCGGCGATGTCGAAGGTCTGACGGTCACGCTGCCGGAAGATCACGACGAAGACTTCACGCTTCAGGTCTCCGCGACCGCGCAGGAAACCGATCCCGACACCGGTGAAGTCACGACCGCGACCAGCGATCCGGTTGCGCTCGACGTTTCCGTCGTCGCCCAGGCCGACGCCCCGACCGTGGATGTCGCCGCTGCCTCCGGTGACGAAGACACGGCCATCGCGTTGACCATCGACCCGGCCGCCGCCGCCGAGGACATCAACGGCGAAGTCACGACCGTCACCATCTCCGATATTCCGGAAGGCGCCGTCCTGAACCTCCCGGGTGGTTTCACCTTCACGGCGTCGGAAGGCAACACCTCCGTCGATCTGACCCCGGCGCAGCTTGAAGGCCTCTCCATCACGCCGCCGGAAAACTCCGACGAGGACTTCAACCTGACGATCACCGCGACGGCGCAGGAAACGGACCCCGACACGGGCGAAGTGACCACCGCGACCAGTGATCCGGTCAGCCTGCCGGTTACGGTCGAAGCCGTCGCCGACGAAGCCGACCTGAACGTCGCCGATGCGACGGGCGCCGAAGACACGGCGATCCCGCTGACGATCTCTTCCGAACTGACCGACGTGGACGGTTCCGAAACCTTGTCGCTGACCATCTCGGGCGTGCCCGAGGGCGCGACCCTGTCGGCCGGTACGTACGATGAAGAAACCGGCGACTGGACCCTGACTCCGGATCAGTTGGAAGGCCTGACGGTTACCCCGGCGACCAACGATTCCGATAACTTCCAGCTGACCGTCACCGCGACCACGACCGACGGAACCGACACCACCAGTGTGTCCGAAACCCTGGACGTCACGGTCGAGGGCGTGGCCGATGCGCCGACCCTGGACGTCAGCGATGCCGCCGGTACGGAAGACCAGCCGATTGCCCTGGATATCCAATCCGGTCTGACGGACGACAGCGAAGTTCTCTCTGTCACCATTTCCGGTGTACCGGAAGGGGCGACGCTTTCCGCCGGTATCTACGATGAACAGACCGGCGATTGGACCCTGAGCCCGGCCGACCTGGTTGGTCTGACGGTCACGCCGCCCGCGGACTCGGATGAAGACTTCGAGCTGACGGTCACCGCGACCTCCACCGAAACCGATCCGGACACGGGCGAGCAGGGCACGGCGACCACGACCGGTACGATGCAAGTCTCGGTCGACCCCGACGCCGATGCGCCGACGCTGAACGTCTCCGACGCCTCGGGTGCGGAAGACACGGCGATCCCGTTGACGATTTCTTCCGAACTGACCGATACGGACGGCTCGGAAACCCTGTCGCTGACGATCTCGGGCGTGCCTGAGGGGGCGACGCTCTCCGCCGGCACGTATGACGAGGAAACCGGCGATTGGACTTTGACCCCGGATCAGCTGGAAGGCCTGACGGTCACCCCGGCGGCTGACTCCGACGAAGATTTCCAGTTGACCGTGACCGCGACCACGACCGACGGCACGGATACGGCGACCGTTTCCGAAACCCTGGACGTGACGGTCGACGCCGTCGCCGACGCCCCGACCCTGACGGTCGACGGTGACGTCGAAGGCGTCGAGGACGGCGGGCCCATCGCACTGGATATCGCCTCGGCCCTGACCGATACGGACGGCTCGGAAACCCTGTCCGTCACGATCTCCGACATTCCACCGGGCGCCACGCTGACGCTGGCCAACGGCATTTCCTTCACGGCGACGGAAGGCAATACCTCCGTCGATCTCTCGCCGTCGCAGCTTACCGGTCTGACGGTTACGCCGCCGGCCGAAAGCGGTGCGGACTTCCAGCTGACGGTGACCGCGACCTCGACCGAAGACGAGAACGGCAACTCCGCCAGCCAGACGGCGACCATCGACGTCGCCGTGGCTTCGGTGGCCGACGCCCCGACGGTTGAAACGGAAACGGCCTCCGGCCTGGAAGACGGCGGGCCGATCCCGCTGGACATCAACGCCGCCGCCGCCGCACAGGACGTGCAGGGCGAGGTCGTCTCGGTGACCATCACCGGTGTGCCGGAAGGGGCGACGCTCTCCGCCGGTACCTATGACGAAAACACCGGCGAATGGACCGTCGACGCGGCGGACGTGGACGGGCTTTCCGTCTCGCTGCCGGAAGACTTCGATACGGACTTCTCGTTGCAGGTCTCGGCGACCGCTCAGGAGACGGACCCGGATACCGGTGAAGTCACCACGGCGACCAGCGATCCTGTTGCGCTCGACGTCTCCGTCATCGCCCAGGCCGACGCGCCGACGCTCGACGTCGATGCGGCGACCGGCAACGAAGACACGGCGATCGCGTTGGATATCGATCCCGCCGCCGCCGCCGAAGACATCAACGGCGAGGTGACTTCGGTCACCATCTCTGACATTCCGGAAGGCGCCGTCCTGACATTGCCGGGCGGCATCACCTTCACCGCGTCGGAAGGCAACACCTCCGTCGATCTGACCCCGGCGCAGCTGAACGGCCTGACCATCACGCCGCCGGCCGACAGCGCCGACGACTTCCAGCTGACCGTCACCGCGACGGCGGAAGAAACCGACCCCGAAACCGGTGAGGTGACCACCGCCACCTCTGCGCCCGCGACGCTTGACGTCACGGTGCAGGGCGTCGCCGACGGCGCCGCCGTGGCCGATACCTCGGCCGCCGGTGCGGAAGACACCTCGATCCCGTTCACGGTCGATGTGACCGAACTGGACACGGACGGCTCGGAAACCCTTTCCGTCACCCTGTCGAACATCCCCGAAGGGGCAGTCATCACCCGCAACGGCGAAGCGCTGCCGGTTAACGAAGACGGCTCCGTCACGCTTGGCGAAGGCGAGCTGGACGGCCTGGCGATCACGCCGCCGGCCGATTTCTCCGGTAACTTCGACCTGACCGTCTCGGCCCAGACGACTGACGAAGGCGACGTCTCCGAAGTGACCACGGGCAGCGTTTCCATCGACGTGTCCGGTGTCGCCGACGGTGCGGACCTGAATGTCTCGGCGGCTGCCGGTGACGAGGACACGGCCATCGATCTGCCGATCACCATCGACAAGGCCGACGCCAGCGAAACCGCCGAAATCACCCTGTCCGGCATTCCGCAGGGCGCGGTTCTGACCGGCGCCAACGGCCCGATCACGGTGACCGACGGCATCGCGGTGCTGAGCGAAAGCGACCTGGAAGGTCTGCAGATCACGCCGCCGGAAGATTCCAGCGTCGATTTCGATCTGGGCGTTTCCGTCGTCACCACCGACGGCACCAGCACGTCCGAGCCGACCACCGGCACGATCTCCGTCGATGTCGACGGCGTGGCCGATGTGCCGAGCCTGACCCTGGGCGACGCCACGGGTACGGAAGACAACGCCATCCCGCTGAACATCCAGGCGGGCCTGACCGATACCGACGGTTCGGAAGTCCTGACCGTCACGGTCTCCGGCGTGCCGGAAGGAGCGACCCTGTCTGCCGGGTCCTATGACGAAGCCACCGGCGATTGGACCTTGTCCGCTGGCGACCTGGACGGCCTGACCGTCATGCCGGCCCCGGACTCGGACGAAGACTTCCAGCTGACCGTGACGGCGACTTCTGCCGATACGGATCCGGAAACCGGCAACGTCACCACGGCGACCACCTCGGGCACCATGGACGTGACCGTCAACGCCGAAGCCGATGCCCCGGTTCTGACCCTGAATGACGCGACCGGCAACGAAGACACGGCGATCCCGCTGAACATCTCGGCGACCCTGTCGGACGAATCGGAAACGCTTGGCCTGACCATCTCCGGCGTGCCGGAAGGCGCGCAGCTGATGATCACCAACCCGGGCGGCCAGTTGGTGCCCGTGCAGGTGACCGACGGCGTTGCCGAAATTCCTGCCGGTCTGATCGGCGGGCAGATGTACATCACGCCGCCGACGGACAGCGCCGATGACTTCTCACTGACCGTCACCGCGACGTCCAAGGACGGCGATTCGACCGCGACCACGGAAGGCACGCTGGACGTGACCGTCCAGGGCGTCGCCGACGGCGCCTCGGTCGCTGATACCTCGGCCACCGGTGTGGAAGACACGGCCATTCCGTTCACGCTGGACGTCTCCGAGCTGGACACGGACGGCTCCGAAACCCTGTCCGTCACGCTGTCCGACATTCCCGAGGGCGCGGTCATCATGCGCAACGGCGAGCCCGTCGCGGCCAATGAAGACGGCTCCGTGACCCTGGGTGAGGGCGAGCTGGACGGCCTATCGATCCTGCCGCCGGAAGATTATTCCGGTAACTTCGACCTGACCGTTTCGGCGACGACGACGGATGAAGGCGACGTTTCCGAAACCGCGCTGGGCACCGTTTCCGTCGATGTCATCGGCCAGGCCGATGGCGCCACCGTCGCCGATACGGCGGCGACCGGCGACGAAGACACGGCCATTGACCTGCCGATCTCCATCGACAAGGCCGACGCCAGCGAAACCGCGGAAATCACGCTGTCCGGCATCCCGCAGGGTGCGGTGCTGACCGGTGCCAACGGCCCGATTACCGTGACCGACGGTGTTGCGGTTCTGAGCGAAAGCGACCTGGAAGGTCTGCAGATCACGCCGCCGGACGACAGCGACGCCGATTTCGAACTGGGCGTTTCCGTCGTCACCACGGACGGTCTCAGCACCTCCGATCCGTCGACCGGCACCATCACGGTCGGCGTCGACGGCGTCGCCGACGTGCCGAGCCTGACCGTCGACAGCGCCGTTTCCGGCGTGGAAGACGGCGGGCCGATCGCGCTCGACATCGCCTCCAGCCTGACCGACGTGGACGGCTCGGAAAGCCTGAGCATCACCATCTCGGGCGTGCCCGAGGGGGCGACCCTGTCCGCCGGTACCTTGAACGAGGAAACCGGTGAATGGACCCTGGACCCGTCCGAACTGGCGGGCCTGACGGTCACCCCGGCGGCCGACAGCGGCGAAGACTTCCAGCTGACGGTTACCGCCACCTCGACGGAAGCCGACGGCGGCGATACCGCCACGCAGACGGCGACCATCGACGTTGCCGTCGCGGCGCAGGCCGATGCACCCGACCTGACGGTCGGCGCGGCCTCCGGCGCGGAAGACGGCGCGGCGATCCCGTTGACCATCGATGCCGAGGCGGCGACCCAGGACGTGCAGGGTGAGGTCACCACCTTCACCATCTCCGACATTCCGGTCGGTGCTGTCCTGAACCTGGGCGGCGGTTTCACCTTCACCGCGACGGAAGGCAACACCTCCGTCGATCTGGCGCCGGGCATGGTCGACAATCTGTCGATCAGCCTGCCGGAAGATTTCGACGAAGACTTCTCGCTGTCCGTCACCGCGACGGCCGAAGAAACCGATCCCGATACGGGTGCCGTGACCACGGCGACCAGTGCGCCGGTTTCGCTCGACGTTTCCGTCGAGGCGGTCGCCGATGCGCCCAGCGTGTCGGTGCAGGATGCTTCCGGCGTCGAGGACGCCGGTCCCATCGCGCTTGATATCGACGCCGATGCGGCGGCCCAGGACATCAACGGCGAAGTCGTCTCCGTAACCATCTCCGACGTACCGGAAGGGGCGACGCTCTCCGCCGGTACCTACGATGAACAGACCGGCGATTGGACCCTGACGCCGGAAGACCTGGAAGGTCTGACGATCAGCCTGCCGCAGGATTTCGATGCGGACTTCGAACTGTCCGTCACCGCGACGGCCCAGGAAACCGATCCGGAAACGGGTGCGGTCACGACCGCGACCTCCGCGCCGGTGACCTTGGACGTTTCCGTCATGGCGCAGGTCGATGCCCCGACCGTGACGGTCGACAACGCGGCCGGTGTGGAAGACACCGGCGCCATCGCGCTGAACATCGACGCCGAAGCGGCGGCCGGTGACATCAACGGCGAGGTCGTCTCGGTCACGGTTTCCGACATTCCGGTCGGCGCCACCCTGAACCTGGGTGGCGGCTTCACCTTCACGGCGACGGAAGGCAACACCTCCGTCAGCCTGACGCCGGACATGGTCGAAGGCCTGTCCATCAGCCTGCCGGAAGACTTCGACGACGACTTCTCGCTCTCCGTCACCGCGACGGCGGAAGAGGTCGATCCGGAAACCGGCGAGACCTCCAGCGCGACCAGCGAGCCGGTCACTCTCGACGTTTCCGTCGAGGCCGTGGCCGATGCCCCGACGCTTGACGTTTCCGATGCCGCCGGCACGGAAGACGGTGGGCCGATCGCGCTCGATATCGATGCGGCGGCTGCGGCCGAGGACATCAACGGCGAGGTGACCTCGATCACCATCTCCGACGTGCCGGAGGGTGCCACCCTGTCCGCCGGTACTTACGACGAACAGACGGGCGATTGGACCCTGGCGCCGGAAGATCTGGAAGGCCTTACCATCAGCCTGCCGGAAGATTTCGACGAAGACTTCGACCTGTCCGTCACCGCGACGGCGCAGGAGACCGATCCGGAAACCGGCACGGTCACGACCGCGACCTCGCAGGCGGTGACCGTGGGTGTCGCCGTGGCGGCCCAGGTCGACGCCCCGACCGTCGACGTGCAGGCGGCCACCGGCGACGAAGACAGCGCCATCGCGCTGGACATCGATCCGCAGGCGGCGGCCGAGGACATCAACGGCGAAGTCACCTCCGTCACAATCTCTGACATTCCTGAAGGTGCGACCCTGACCCTGCCGGGCGGCTTCCAGTTCACGGCGACGGAAGGCAATACCTCCGTCGATCTGACGCCGGCCCAGTTGGAAGGCCTGACCATCACGCCAGCCGCGAACAGCGACGCGGACTTCAATCTGACGATCACCGCGACGGCGCAGGAAACCGATCCGGAAACCGGTGCCGTGACCACGGCGACGAGTGCTCCGGTCAGCCTGCCGGTGACGGTCGATGCCGTCGCCGATGCGCCGACGCTGGACGTCGACGGTAACGTGGCGGGTGTCGAGGAGGACGGCGGTCCGATCGCTCTCGACATCGCGTCGGGTCTGACCGACATCGACGGTTCGGAAAGCCTGAGCATCACCATCTCCGGTGTGCCGGAAGGGGCGACCCTGTCCGCCGGTACCTTCAACGAAGCGACCGGTGAATGGACGCTGGAAACCGGCGACCTGGTCGGCCTGACCGTTACACCGGCGGCCGACAGCGGCGAAGACTTCCAGCTGACGGTCACCGCGACCTCGACGGAAGCCGATGGCGGCGACACGGCGGTGCAGACGGCGACCATCGACGTTTCCGTGGCCTCGCAGGCCGACGCGCCGACGGTCGAAACGACGGCTGCTTCCGGGATGGAAGACGGCGGGCCCATCGGCCTGGACATCGACGTCGACGCGGCGTCCCAGGACGTTCAGGGCGAGGTTGTCTCCGTCACCATCTCCGGTGTGCCGGAAGGGGCGACCCTGTCTGCCGGTACCTATAACGAAACGACCGGCGACTGGACGGTCGATGCCGCCGATGTGGACGGCCTGAGCGTCTCCTTGCCGGAAGATTTCGACGAGGACTTCTCGTTGCAGGTCTCCGCGACCGCGCAGGAAACCGATCCCGACACGGGTGCGGTGACCACGGCGACCTCGGCGCCGGTTGGTCTCGACGTGTCCGTCGGTGCGGTGGCCGATGCGCCGACCGTTTCCGCCGAAGATGCCTCCGGTGTGGAAGACGGCGGCCCGATCGCGCTGAACATCGACGCCGCCGCGGCGGCGCAGGATATCAACGGGGAAGTCACTTCGGTGACGATCTCCGGCGTGCCGGAAGGGGCGACGCTTTCCACCGGTTCCTTCGACGAGCAGACCGGTGAATGGACGGTCGACGCGGCGGACCTGGACGGTCTGTCCGTCAGCCTGCCCGAAGACTACAGCGAGGACTTCTCGCTTTCCGTTACCGCGACGGCCCAGGAAACCGATCCGGAAACGGGTGCCGTGACCACGGCGACTTCCGCGCCGGTCTCCATGGACGTGTCCGTGGCGGCCCAGGTCGATGCCCCGACGGTCGAGGTTTCGGCGGCTGCCGGTGACGAAGACACCGCCATTGCCTTGACCATCGATCCGCAGGCGGCGGCGCAGGACCTCAACGGCGAAGTGACCACGGTCACCATCTCCGACATTCCGGTCGGTGCCACCCTGACCCTGGCCAGCGGCATCACCTTCACCGCGACGGAAGGCAACACCTCCGCCGACCTGACCCCGGCCCAGTTGGAAGGCCTGACCATCACGCCGCTGGCGGACAGCGCCGATGACTTCTCGCTGACCGTCACCGCGACGGCGCAGGAAACCGATCCGGAAACGGGTGCGGTGACCACCGCCACCAGTGCGCCTGCGTCCCTGGACGTCACGGTGCAGGGTGTTGCCGACGGCGCCCAGGTGACGGACGCGACGGCGTCCGGCACGGAAGACACGGCGATCCCGCTGACCATCGATGTCACGGAACTGGATACGGACGGCTCGGAAGCCCTTTCGGTGACCTTGTCCAACATCCCGGAAGGGGCGGTGCTGACCCGCAACGGCGAGCCGCTTGAGGTTGTCGGCGGGTCCGTGACCCTGGCGGAAGGCGAATTGGACGGCTTGGAAATCACGCCGCCGGCCGACTTCTCCGGCTCGTTCGACATCGGCGTTTCGGCGACCACGACGGATGAAGGCGACGTTTCCGAAGCCGCCACCGGCACCATCAGTGTCGATGTGGCGGGTGCTGCCGACGGCGCGTCGCTGACCCTGGGCGCTGCCTCGGGCGATGAAGACACGCTGATCGACCTGCCGATCACGGTCGATAAGGCCGATGCCAGCGAAACGGCGGAAATCACCCTGTCCGGTATTCCGGAAGGCGCCGAGCTGTCCAACACCAGCGGCCCGATTTCGGTCGTCGACGGCATCGCCGTGCTGACCGAAGCCGACCTGGCCGGACTGCAGATCAAGGCACCGGAGGACTCGGGGGCTGACTTCAATCTCGAGGTCTCGGTCGTCACGACCGACGGCGAAAGCACGTCCGAGCCGACCACGGGCACCATCAACGTGGGTGTCGATGCGGTGGCCGATGTTCCGACCCTGACCGTCGGCAGTGTCTCCGGTACGGAAGACAGCGCCATTCCGCTGAACATCACGGCGGGCCTGAACGATGAGGACGGATCGGAAGTGCTGAGCGTCACGCTCTCCGACGTGCCCCCGGGATCTGTCCTGACGCTGGGCGACGGCTCGTCCTTCACGGCGACGCCGGAGAACACGACCTTCCTGTTCGCGGGCGATCAGCTGGAAGGCCTGACCATCACGCCGCCGGAAAATTCCGACGATGATTTCACGCTGAACGTCACGGCGACCTCGCTGGACACCGACCCGGACACGGGTGCGGTGACGACCAGCTCGGTCGAAGGTTCCATGAACGTCAGTGTCGATCCGGAAGCCGACGCGCCGAGCCTGGTGCTCGACAACGCGGCGGGCGACGAAGACTCGGCCATTCCGTTGAACATCGAAGCCGGTCTGACCGACTCTTCGGAAGTTCTCAGCGTGACGATCTCGGACATTCCGGAGGGTGCGACCTTGACGTTGGCCAACGGCACCGAGTTCACGGCGACCGAAGGCAACACCAGCTACGACATCGATCCGTCGGATCTGGCGGGCCTGACCATCACGCCGGTCGAAAATTCCAACGAAGACTTCAACCTGACGGTCACCGCGACCTCGACGGAATCGGACGGCTCTACGGCGACCACGTCGTCGGTGCTGGGCGTCGATGTGACCGGTGTCGCCGATATGCCGACCCTGTCCGTGACCCTGGGTGAGGGCACCCCGGGCACGTCTTCGGGCGGTGGCGAGGGCGCCGGTTTCGTGATCGACATGAGCGGTGCCGTCGATGTGACGGGCAGCAGCGCCCAGACCCATCAGGGCACCACGGGCGACGATACGTTCCTGGTCGACCGTAATCTGAACCAGAACGAAAACTTCAACATGAAGACCGGGAACGACACGGTCGTGGTCAACGGCAATACCGCCGGCGGCACCAACTTCAACATGAGTGAAGGCAACGATACTGTCGTCATCAACGGCGATATCGGCGGCAACACGCATGTCAACGGCAGCGGCCAGGACGACGTGTTGATCCTGGGCAAGTCGTCCGACCATTACGAGTTCCGGAATTTCACGAACAACAACGGCCAGATCAACACCCAGATCATCGATCTGGATACGGGCCAGACCCTGACGGTCAACAACATCGAAACCATCGGGTTCGGTGACGGCACGAGTGTCGGCAACGCCGATCTGCTGCCCGCCTACGACACCGGTGGCGAGTCCGTCGTGACCTACCCGCTGGACATCACGTCCGAGCTGCAGGACATCGACGGGTCCGAAACCCTGTCGATCACGGTCTCCGGCCTGCCGGACGGCGCGGTCCTGTCAGCCGGTGAGCCGAACAACGACGGCAGCTGGACGCTTGAACCGGGCGATCTGGACGGCCTGACCCTGACCGTCCCCAGCACGGCGGAATCCTTTGGCCTGTCCGTGACCGCGACCTCGACGGAGAACGACGGCGACACGGCCAGCGTCACGACCTCGGTCGGTGTGACCGTGGACGATTTTGCCGACGCGCCGGACCTGAACCTGAGCGACGCCGCCGGGACGGAAGATCAGCCTATTCCGCTGGATATCTCCGCCGCGCTGACCGATACGGACGGTTCGGAATCCCTCAGCGTCACGCTCTCCGGTATTCCGGACGGCGCGGTGTTGAAGTCGGGCGATACGGAACTGGTCGTCGAGAACGGCGAGATCACCTTCGATGACGGTGTGGTGCCGAACGATCTGACCATTCAGGCCGCGCCCAACTCCAACGAAGACTTCTCGCTGACGGTTTCCGCGACTTCCACGGAATCCTCGACCGGCGATACTTCGACCGTGACCTCGACGCTGAACGTCGCGGTTGCGGGCGATGCCGACGCGCCGACCCTGACCGTCGACCTGGGTGAAGGTACGCCGGCCGGCGGCGACGCCGGTACGCCGGACGTGCCGGGCAGCGTGACCATCGAGAACGTCGCCCAGGGCGAAGCCGGGTATCACAACGCCTACGGCTACTACATCAAGGGCGAGGACGGCACGCCGCAGTCGGGTGAAATCATCTGGGCCGATGTCAAGGACACGGTGGGCCAGAGCTTCACCCTGGATGGCGTCGATCCGGAAGACATCGGGTTCTTCATCATCCCGGACGGGGATGGGCTGAACAACCTGTCCAACGGCATGGACGTGACCTTCACGCAGGACTTCAGCGGCGACTGGCATGTCGTCGGCCCGAACGGGCAGGTTCTGTCCGGTCAGGGCGATCCCGTGCTGTTCGACGATCCGGCCTTGAATGAGGGCCAGTTCGATTACACCCAGGACAACAACAATCCGGGTAACCAGAACTGGGAAGACCTTGCCGGCGGCGGCGACAACGATTTCAACGACATCCACATCCAGGTGGATACGGTCGCCTCGCAGCCGGGTACGCCGGGTAGCGGTGATCCGGTCGTCGAGTATCCGCTCGATATCGTTGCGGGCCTGCAGGACGAAGACGGTTCGGAAACCTTGTCGGCGACGGTCTCCGGCGTGCCCGCGGGTGCGACCCTGACCCTGGCCGACGGCACGGTCCTGACGTCGACGGACGCGGGCGATACCTTCGATCTGACCGCCGGTCAGCTTTCGGGCATCACCCTGTCGGTTCCGGCGGGCTCCGAGGACTTCAATCTCGCGGTGACCGCGACGGCGTCCGAGAACGATGGCGACACGGCCAGCATCTCGACCTCGGTTGCGGTGGACGTGCCGGAAATCGAAGGCCCCGACCTGACGGTCGTCGATGCCCAGGGCGACGAAGACACGGCGATCACGCTGAACATCGCGGCGGCCTTCGAAGGTGGCGCCACGACGACCGAAACCACCGGGTCCTTCTACCTGCTGGAAGAAGGGGCGGACAGCATCGTCCGCATCAACCTGGATGGCTCCGCCGAGGAAGTCGTGACTCAGGAAGAGATCATGGCCGCCACCGGCGAAAACAACGCCGATTTCGACAACCAGGGCGTCGGCACGGATGCCGACGGCAACATCTTCTTCACCGAGTTGGAGAGCGAATCCCTGCTGATGAAGCCCGCCGACGGCGGCCCGGTTCAGGTCGTTGCCTCGGAAAGCGCCATTAAGGCGGCGACCGGCTATAGCGATGTCGATCCGGCCGGTATGGCCATCGGTTCCGACGGCAAGGTCTACCTGATCGACGACGAAAGCGACTCGCTGATCCAGGTCGATCCGGCCACCGGTGGGGTGACGGTCGTCGCCACGCGTCAGGAACTGGACGATCTGGGCGGCATCCGCGACGTCGATCTGGAAGGCGGCATCGTTGCCAGCCCGGACGGCAAGCTGCACTTCGTCTCCGCCGGCGATCCCCAGGCCGTGTTCACCTACGACATCGCGTCGGGTGAGCCGTCGGTTCTGGCCAAAAGCGACGATTGCGAATGGAGCGACCTGGACGGCTACATCACGATGACGCCGGACGGCGACGTGGTGATCGTCGATGAAACCTGGGACGGTTCCAGCTCGCAGGATGCGATCTACGTGATCGACGCCGATACGGGTGAGTCCCAATTGCTGGTCTCCAACGCCCAACTGCGCGCGGCCGCGGGTGGCGAGGTCGATCTGGAAGGCGGCATCTCCTTCGACGCGGACGGCAATCTCTATGTCGCCGAAGAACGTACCGATACGATCTACAAGTTCGACGCCGACGGGAACGGTGGCGTTGACGGCGACAGCGGTTCGGTCTTCGTCTCCAAGGGCGAACTCAACGACCTGGTCGGCCAGAACGCCGACCTGGAAGGCGACCTGTTCTTCGCCCAGATGATCACCGAAGGCGACGACGGCGTGTCGATCACGATCTCCGACATCCCCGAAGGCGCGGTGCTGGCGGTCAACGGCTCGCCGGTGACGGTCACCGACGGCGCGGCCAATCTGACCGCCGATCAGCTGGCGAACCTGACGATCCAGCCGCCGGCTGACTCGGATGAGGACTTCGCCCTGACCATTACCGCCACCGGTACGGCGGCCAACGGTCAGGAAGTCAGCTCGACCGCCAGCCTGAACGTGACGGTGGATGCCGTCGCCGACGCGCCGGTCGTGACGGCCGAGGATGCCCAGGGCACGGAAGACACGCCGATCGACCTGGATATCACGGCGTCCCTGACGGATCTGGACGGATCGGAATCCATCACCGGCATCACCATTTCCGGTGTTCCGGCGGGCGCCACCTTGAATAACGGCACCTATGACGAAGGCAGCGACAGCTGGACGCTGGAGCCTGCCGACCTGATCGATCTGCAGCTGAACCCTGCGCCGAATTCCAACGAGGACTTCCAGCTGACCATCACGGCGACCTCGACGGAATCCGACGGCGGCGATACGGCCATCGGATCGGTGACCATGGACGTGGATGTCACGGGCGTGGTCGACGACTTCACCTTCGCGGTGGACGACGCCACGGGTGCCGCGGGCACGGAACTGCCGCTCGACATCTCGGTCGAACTCGGCGATCTTGACGGTTCGGAAACGGTCAGCGTCACGCTGACGGGCATTCCGGAAGGTGCCACCCTGAACCACGGAACCTTCGACGAAGGCTCCGGCAACTGGACGCTCTCCGGCGACGATCTGGACGGCCTGACCATCACCCTGCCGGAATCCCAGGAAGGCGAGGGCGGCGGCGAGCCGCAGACCCTCTACTCCCAAAACTTCAGCGGCATGTGGGACGGCCAGACGGCATCCGGCGGTGACAACGGCTTCACGTCCACCGGCGGCGAATGGGGCGAAGACGACCGCACCGCCGTCGACAACGGCCAGTTCGAATTCCAGAACCCGGACGGCGGCGACATCTCGACCTGGAGCAGCGCGGCGATCGACATCTCCGGTCAGGAAGACGTCTCGTTCACCTTCAATCTGAACGGTTGGGGCGGTCTGGACAGCAGCGGTTCCTACGCCGACAGCTTCACGGTGATTGCCGTGGTCGACGGCGTCGAACATGAACTGATGACCGAAAACGGCGACGTCGATTGGTCGCAGGTCACCCTGGACGATATCCCTCAGGGCGACTCCCTGGTCATCAAGATGGAAGCCAAGACCACGGGCAGCGGCGAAACCTATGCTATCGACAACCTGCAGGTGACAGGCACGCCGGCCGCGGCGGAACCGCTGGAAAGCTTCCAGATCGGTGTCGAAGCGACGGTCACGGAAAGCGACGGGGCCTCGGAAACGGTTTCCGAAACCCTGGATGTCACGGTGACCAGTTCCGACGACGAGGCCTCGGCCCCGACCCTGTCGGTGGCGCCGGCGGCCGGTGACGAAGACACGGCCATCGCGCTCGACATCTCCGCCGCCCTGACCGACACGGACGGCTCGGAAACGCTCAGCGTTACGCTTTCGGGCATTCCGGACGGCGCTACCCTGAGCGCCGGCGGCCAGAACCTGAACGTCGTGAACGGCGAGGTGACCTTCGGCGACGGCGTCGTGCCGGCGGATCTGGCTATCACTCCGCCCGCCAACTCCAACGAAGACTTCCAGCTGACGGTCACCGCGACCTCGACGGAAGAGAACGGCGGCGCCACGGCGACCACCACCTCGACCATCGATGTCGATGTCACCGGCGTGGTCGACGACTTCACCGTCGACGCGCAGGATGCGACCGGCGAGGCCGGGGCCGCGATGGCGCTCGACATCTCGGTCGACCTGACCGACCTGGACGGCTCGGAAACGGTCAGCGTGACCCTGACGGGCATCCCGGAAGGGGCGACCCTGAACCACGGCACCTTCGATGAGGGGTCCGGCAACTGGACGCTGTCCGGCGACGATCTGGAAGGCCTGACCATCAGCCTGCCGGAAACCCAGGAAGGCGAAGGCGGTGGCGAGCCGCAGACCCTCTATTCCCAGAACTTCAACAGCACCTGGGATGGCCAGACCTCGGCCGGCGGCGACAACGGCTTCACGTCAACCGGCGGCGAATGGGGCGAAGACGACCGCACGGCGGCCGACAACGACCGCTTCGAATTCCAGAACCCGGACGGCGGCGATTACTCGACCTGGTCCAGTGCGCCGATCGATATCTCGGGTCAGGAAGGTGTCTCGTTCACCTTCGACCTGAACGGCTGGGGCGACCTGGACAGCAGTGGTTCCTACGCCGACCACTTCTCGGTGATCGCCGTGGTCGACGGTGTCGAACACGAACTGATGACCGAAAACGGCGACGTCGATTGGGAACGGATCACCCTGGACGGCATCCCGGAAGGCGACAGCCTGGTCATCAAAATGGTCGCCAAAACCACGGGCAGCGGCGAGACCTATGCCATCGACAACCTGGTTGTCGAAGGCACGCCGGCCGCGGCCGAACCCCTGGAAAGCTTCCAGATCGGCGTGGAGACGACGGTCACGGAAAACGACGGTGCATCGGAAACGGTGTCGACCACCATGGACGTCACCGTCAACAACGACAACGAAGCCTCGGCCCCGACCCTGACCGTGACGGAGAACGCGCCGACCACCGAAGACGTGGCGGTTGCCCTGAACATCGCCGCCGCCCTGACCGATACGGACGGCTCGGAAACGCTTAGCGTCACGCTCTCCGGCATTCCGGACGGCGCGGTGCTGAAGTCGGGCGGTACGGAACTGGTCGTCGAGAACGGTGAAATCACCTTCGAGGACGGCGTGGTGCCGGACAACCTGTCCCTGACCCCGCCGCCGAATTCGGACGCCGATATCGAACTGACGGTCTCCGCGACCTCGACGGAAGAGAACGGCGGGGCGACGACCACGACGACCTCGACCATCGACATCGACGTGGCGGCCCTGGCCGACGTGCCGACGATCACCAGCGTGACCATCGGCGAGCCGACTGTCACCGAAGGCACGGTGGGCGAGGCCGAAAGCGTGACGGTCAGCACCGCCAACTTCGGCGAGACCGACGCCGGCTTCTCGATCACGGCCCGCACCATCAACTGGGACGGCTCGTTGTCGGAAGCCTCGGGCGACAATGTCTCGACGAACGGCTCGCCGCTGGGCTTCGGTGTTGCGGGCGATGCGTCCGGCGCCAATTCCGAAATCGGCTACGACCATTCGGAAGGCGTGTCCGAGGAACTGATCGTGACCTTCGACGACTCGGTGGCTTCGGCTGATGTGGCCTTTGCCTGGCTCGCCTCCAGCGAACAGGCGGCCTACAAGCTGTACAAGGATGGCGTCGAAGTCGGTTCGGGCATCGTCAACGGTGTGACCGACGGTATCGACGATCCGGTGACGCTCAGCGCCGATGGCGGCTTCGACGAGATCGTGTTCTCGGCCCCGGGTTATGAAGACGACTTCCTGATCAACTCGATCAGCTTCGAAACGGGCGGTGAAAGCACGCCGGACGTGGCCGAGTACCCGATCGACATCGTTGCCGGTCTGGCCGATGCCGACGGCTCCGAAGCGCTCTCCGTGACCATCGGCGGCGTGCCCGGCGGTGCCGTGCTCTCGGCCGGTTCCGACAACGGCGACGGGACTTGGACGGTGTCCGGCGGGGACCTGGAAGGGCTCAGCATGTCGGTTCCGTTCGATGGCGAAGTCGAGGCCTTCGACCTGAGCTTCACCGCGACGGCGACCGAGTCGTCGAACAATTCGACCGCCAATTCGGCACCGGTGACGGTGACGGCCCCGGCAGTTGAAACCGAAGAACCGGTTGTCGATATCGACGTCTCGGCGACCATCGGCGAAGCCTCGATCAGCGAAGGCGACGACTTCATCTCCTTCGACCTGGATATCGACGCCATGGTCAACAACCTGCCGGCGGGCAACGAAACCAGCATCACCGTCTCCGGTATTCCGGAAGGTGCGGCCCTCAGCGCCGGTCAGAACAATGGCGACGGCTCCTGGTCCTTGACGCCGGCGCAGCTCGGCGGCTTGCAGGTTCTGGTGACCGATGCGGTCTCGACGGACTTCTCCTTGTCCGTGACGGCCCAGGTCGGCGACCAGTCGGCCAGTGCGCAGGGCGTCTTGGCCGAAGTCGACCCGTCGCTGTTCTTCGAGATCGGGGAAGAAAACTTCAACAACGACAGCGCAGTTGGCAACGACACCAGCGCCGACGATTGGACCGGCAACTATCAGTCCGAAACCTTTGCCGGCAGCAGCAAGAACGACGATCTCAACTCCGGCGGTGGCGGCGATACGCTGTACGGCGGCGGCGGCAACGACGATCTGACCGGTTCCTGGGGCGAGGACACGCTGTATGGCGGTTCCGGCAACGACGACCTAGTCGGTGGCAGCCAGGACGACGTGCTGTTCGGCGGTTCCGGCAATGACGAACTGGAAGGCGACTCGGGTGCGGATACGCTGATGGGCGGGTCCGGCAACGACGAGATCGAAGGCGGCAGTCAGAACGACCTTATCTTCGGTGGTTCCGGTAACGATGAGATCGACGCAGGCACCGATAACGACACGGTCTACGGCGGCGCCGGCAACGACGAGATCGAAGGCGGCTCCGGGTCCGACACGCTGTTCGGTGGCACCGGTAACGACGAAATCGACGGCGGCACGGATAACGACTTCATCCATGGTGGTGCCGGCGATGACGACATCATCGGCGACAGCGGCAGCGACACCATCTTCGGCGGCAGCGGCAACGATGAAATCGATGCCGGTCATGACAACGATTACGTCGATGGCGGGTCCGGCGATGACGAGATCGACGCCGGCTCCGGCAACGACATCGTCTACGGCGGTTCCGGCGACGACGAGATCGAAGGCGGTTGGGGTAACGACCAGTTGTTCGGCGGCCTTGGTGACGACATCCTGGAAGGCGGCGGCGGGAACGACATCCTGTCCGGCGGTGCCGGGAACGATACCCTGTCCGGTGGCGACGGTGCCGATACCTTCATCTTCGACGCCGACTCAGGTCACGACATCATCGAAGACATCATGATGCAGGACACGCTGGAGTTCGACGGCGAGCAGTTCGACATGAACGACATGATCTTCTCGGAGAACGAGGAAGGCGACGCCGTCATCTCCTTCGCCGGCAACGACGACACGTCGGTCACCCTGGAAGGGGTCAAGTACGACGACCTCGACACCAACGGCGACGGCGACGCCTCGGAAGGCTACTCCGTCACCCAGACCGACGACGGGTTCACCGTGAACATCGACGAGACCTGACCTCACCCCCCTAAGGGTCAGGCGACAATGACTGGGCCGGACGCCATCGAGCGTCCGGCCTTTTTTCTTGGCGATCGGTCGTGTTCGTGGAGGCCCGCGAGAGCCGCTCTATGAATTGAGGCGACGCATTGAGGGGAGGGTGCGCCAAAGCGGCCACCAAGCAGGCGCTAGAGAAGCTCTGACGCCGCTCTGAGATGGTGTCGTTCGGTGAATTAGAGTTCCGGTTTATCGGATTCCGGCGGGTCGCGGAAATGAGACCATTTCTCGATACCGCCCCGGTTCTCCAGGAAGTTCATCAGTGCCGAGACCGGGCGGTGGTCGAACTTGGTGCCCGTCTCCTGCATCAGGATATCGATCACCTTGCGGAACTCCAGGGCCGGGCGCCAGGCGCGGGCGCTGGCCATGCCGACGAAGGCGTTGGCCACGGCCAGAACCTGGGCCGTCGGGATGATCCGGTCGCCGGAGATATGGAAGCGGCCGGTGCCGTCCCAATGCTCGCCCATATGCAGGACGGTCTTGACCACCGGGCCCTCGAAGGTCACGTCCTTCAAAAGATCGGCCGTGACCAGATAGGTCGAGGCCAGCATTTCCCGTTCCTCGTCCGTCAGGTTGCCGGTCTTGGTCAGCACCTCGGGCGGCACGAAGATCTTGCCCAGGTTCATCAGGCTGCCGGCGATATCGACCGTATGGACCTCCAGTTCCGAAAGGCCCATTTCCTCGGCGATTTCGCGCGCCACCTCGGCCGTGCGGGCCGAATGGTGGGCGGAATAGGGATCGCGGCGGTCGACGACGCTGACCAGGGTGTCGATCAACTGGCGCATCATGCGCTCGGACCGGCGGCGCTCGCGGGACAGCTCGGAAATATCCTCCAGCACCATCAGGACGCCCGGCGGATAATCCCGGTCGCCGCGCAGCGGGATATGGTCGGACTTGATGACATGGATGGCGTTCAGGTCATCCGGGTCGGCGTCCGGGTCGGTGAAACTCGAGATATGCTGTTCCCGTTCGAAGGTCCGCAGCACGCCGTTATTGATCTCGGCCAGGCGCTGCGCCTTGATCGGGCCCATGACGCTGGCCATGGTCTTGCCCATCATGTCCTCGGCCTCGATCCCGGCTTCGCGAGAGGCCGGGGCGTTGGCGAAGGTGTAAATCGTATTGCCGTCGACGGCGACGATTTCGGTCGGCTGGCTGTCCGTGACCACCTTCATGAACTTGGACATGTTGGAGAATCGCTCCAACGCAACCTTCATGTCCGCCATGGCCTGCTTGGCGCGGACCGAGGCCCCGTGGGCCCAGACGGCGAAGAACGAGACCGCGACGCCGCCGATGATCAGCAATAGGACGATCAGGGTCGTACGCAGGCGCGTTTCGGTGGAGGCGAGGGCTTCCTCGGTCGAGACCTTGCGGACCAGGACCCAGGACGGGACGCCCGCGATGGCGCGCGAGGTCACCAGGACCTCGTCGCCGACGTAATCGCGTTTCTGGGCGAAGCCGCCGGTCTTCTCGACCGCGAAGGCGGCGGCCAGGTCCGGCGTTTCCATCGCCATCTGGCGTTCGAAGGCCTTGGTCCCGTCGGCCAGCGGGGTCAGGTATTCGACGGCGTTGCCGATTTTGCGGACGATGAAGCTTTCCGACGTTTTTGAAAGCTCACCCGGCTGTTTCAGGCGTTTGAACAGGTCCTCGTCGACGATCTTGATGCCGATCACGGCGCCGATGGCCTTGGCGCCGGTGCCTTCCTGCAGCCGGAAGACGGGCAGGACGAAGCCCATGGTCGGCTCATTCGTCGGGCCCTTGAACACGTCGATGACCGCCGGGTCGCCTTGCAGTGCCTGGCGCACCGCATCGCGAATACGCTTGTTCAGCGGCGGCATGTCCGGGGTCGAGACGATGGCGTTCAGATTGGTGTCGACCAGGCCGATGCCGGCAACGCCGGGGCGTTCGATATTGGCCGCGATCTCACCGACCGGCGGCGGGGCCTTGAACCCCGTGCGCTCAGCCGTTGCGATCAGAAGATTTCGCAGAAACCCGACCGAGGCCGAACTGCTGCCCGCATTGTCGAGGGCGTCCAGCGGATCGGCGGCAGGGGCGGGCTCCGGTGCGGGCTCGGCGGTGCCTTCGGCGGGTTTGTCGCCCGGCTGGTCGAGCCCAAGGCCCAGGTCCGACGACAGGGCAGAGCCCAGATCGCTGTCGAGAGAGCCGAGAGACGGAACCGAGGCCGGACCGCCGCCCTGTTGAAATTCACCCAGGCCGCCGCCCTTGGGGCCGCCGGAGGACGCTTCGGCGAGGTAGAGTTGCAACGAAGCGTTCTGCGTCAATTCGCGCATATGGCCGAACTGTTCCTCGACCCAGTCGTTGACCGCGGCGGCGCGGAAATCGGCGACGATGCCCAGGCGGACCTGCCAATTCAGGCGATCACGCTCGCGTTCCTTGTCGATGAATTGCAGGGTGAAATAGATCGAAACGGTGATCGCCACGGCGGTGGCGGCCAGAATGCCCAAGGCGACCTTGTTGAATTCGCGCTTGGCCTTCGGCGGTTTTTCATCGCTGCCGGTCTTTTGCGCCGCGTCCGTCGTGTTTTCGGCCGTATCCGCCATATCGCTCCCCGTGCGCCGGATTCCCTGTTCCGACCGGGGCATATTAGAGACTTAACCCCTTGTGGCAAAGCCGTTTTCCGACCATGTGAGCGGCATCACGGCGGAAGGCCGGCGTCTGCGATAGCTTGTGATCCCTGCAACTTGGCCGGAAACCCAGGAAACGTTATATTCGGGGCGGCCTGACCGGCCTGTATTGGGTAGAGAACGACGGTGCGTATTTACAGAAACATTCGGCTGATGGCCCTGGCGATGGCATTCCTCGCGGCGCTGCCCGTGGGGGCGCTCAGTGCGTCCCCGCAGCCCAGTTTCTTCAATACCAAGGAAGTCCAGTCCTCGGACCTGAAGGCCTTCACGAAGTGGTTGAGCGCGCTTCAGCGGTTCACCAAGGAACGCCAGAGCAACGCCGGGGTGACGTGCAACCCGGGCCCCGGACAGATGCAGATCTGCGGTAACGCCGAATGGGTCAACTTCCTGAAAAGCATCAAGGACCTGAACAAGCTGGACCAGTTGCGTCAGGTCAACGCCCGCATGAACAAGGCCAGCTACGTCCAGGATAAGAATAACTGGGGTCAGAACGACTACTGGGCGACGCCCCAGGAATTCATGGCCCGGTTCGGCGATTGCGAGGATTACGCGATCATGAAGTACCTGTCCCTGCGGATGCTGGGATGGGACGACAACGACCTGCGCGTGGTTGCGGTTAAGGATCTGAACCTGAAAGTCGGCCACGCCATTCTGGTCGTCTACATGACGGCCAAGTCAGGCGCCCGCATTCCGCTGGTCCTCGACAATCAGATCGGCAATGTGGTCAAGGCGTCGTCCATCCGCCATTACCAGCCGGTCTTCTCGATCAATCAGAAATTCTGGTGGCGTCACCTGGGCTAAGCCCGGCGGCGGCATCCATCAGGTGCGGCGCGGGCCCTGGCGGCGCGGCCCTTCGCGGCGCGGAGCTTCGCGCCGGTCGCCTTCGCGGCGGTCGTCTTCGCCCGCGGGTGGGCCGTCGTTGGATTGTCTGCGGTCGTCACCACGGCGGTCATCGCCCCGGCGATCTGCGCCGCGCCGGTCCGAATCTTTGCGCCGTTCTTCGTCTGACGTCATTACGGTTGCTTCCTTATTGGTCTCGGCCCTCTTTGGGGCCAGGTTTGAACCTCCAGCTTAGAAAAATCGGTTCCGAAGGCCAAGGATTTCTAGGCGCGCGCGGCGACTTGGGATAAAACACGGCCCCATGACGACCGAATTGAAACTTCCCGAACCGGTGGCCCGCCGCCGGACTTTCGCGATCATTTCGCACCCCGATGCCGGTAAGACGACGCTGACGGAAAAGCTGCTGCTGTTCGGCGGCGCGATCCAGGAGGCGGGCGCGGTGAAGGCGCGGGGTGAACGCCGCCGCGCGCGGTCGGACTGGATGAAGGTCGAACGCGAACGCGGCATCTCCGTCGCGTCCTCGGTCATGACCTTCGACTACGAAGGAAATACCTTCAACCTGCTCGACACGCCGGGTCACGAGGACTTTTCCGAAGACACCTACCGCACCCTGACCGCCGTCGACAGCGCCGTCATGGTGATCGACGCGGCCAAGGGCATCGAGGCGCAGACGCGCAAGCTGTTCGAAGTCTGCCGCCTGCGCAATGTGCCGATCATCACCTTCGTGAACAAGATGGACCGCGAGGCCCGCGACCCCTTCGACCTGATGGACGAGATCGAACAGGCCCTGGCGCTGGACGTGACGCCCGCCAGCTGGCCGGTCGGCATGGGCAGGAACTTCCTGGGCTGTTACGACCTGTTCAAGGACCGCCTGGTGCTGGTCGAACGGTCGAAGGGCGAACGTCCGCACGAGGGCGAACCCTGCGAAGGCCTGGAAGACCCGCGCCTGGATGAATTGCTGCCCGACCATGCCGTCAAGCAGCTGCGCGAAGAGGTCGAGATGGCGCGCGGCCTGATGCCTGAATTCGATTTCGACGCCTACCGCGAAGGCAACATGACGCCGGTTTATTTCGGCAGCGCCCTGAACAATTTCGGCGTTCGCGAGGTTCTGCAGGGCCTGGGCGAATTGGCGCCACCGCCCCGGCCGCAGCATTCCCGCGACCGCGATATCGATCCGGGCGAGGGCAAGGTCACCGGTTTCGTCTTCAAGATTCAGGCGAACATGGATCCGAAGCACCGCGACCGCATCGCCTTCATGCGCATTTGCTCGGGCAAGTTCCAGCGCGGCATGAAGATGAAGCACGTGCGGACGCAGAAGACGCTGAACATCCACAATCCCGTGCTGTTCCTGGCGCAGGACCGGGAACTGGCCGAGGAAGCCTGGGCCGGCGACATCATCGGCATTCCGAACCACGGCAACCTGCGCATCGGTGACGCCCTGACCGAGGGCGAAGACCTGGTTTTCACGGGAATCCCCAACTTCGCACCGGAGCTTCTGCAGAAAGTACGCCCTGAAGACCCCATGCGTGCCAAGCACTTAGGGAAAGCTCTTCAGCAATTGGCTGAAGAAGGCGTCGGCCGTGTGTTCAAACCGACCATCGGCGCCGACTGGATCGTCGGCGTCGTCGGCGGCCTGCAGTTCGACGTTCTGGCCGACCGCATCCGCACGGAATACGACGTGCCGGTGCATTTCGAGCCGACGGAGCTTTACACCGCGCGCTGGATCGACGCCGACACCCCGGCCCAGATGAAGACCTTCATCGACGCCAACCGCGCCGCCATGGCCGAAGACCACGAAGGCACGCCGGTGTTCATGGCGCGTAACGCCTGGCATCTCAACCACACCCAGGAAAGCGCGCCGGACATCCGGTTCCACCGGACCAAGGAAAACGCCGGGGAATTATGACGACCGACGACGACATGCCCGAGGCCTGGAAGGAATACCGACCGAAGGCCCGTCTGACCCCGGAAGAAAAACGCCAGGGGATCGAGCGCATTCTCGACGAACGCCCGGCAGGCGCCCCGTTCCGGGTCTTCGCCTTCGGCTCGTTGATGTGGAACCCGGAATGCCGCGTGACCTCGACCTTTCCGGCAACCGTGTACGATCACCAGCGCCGCTTTCAGATCTGGTCGACCCGCGCCCGGGGATCGGTCGAACATCCGGGGCTGGGGCTTTGCCTGGTGCCGGAGCCGGGCGAGGCCTGCCGTGGCCTGGTCCTGGAACTGGACGAGGACCATCTGGACGAAGACCTCGTGCGCCTATGGGACCGGGAACAGAACTCCGGCGTCTACATACCCATGTGGATCAAGGCCGAGGGCTTCCACGGCGAGGTCGAGGTAATGACCTATGTCGTCGACCCGAGCCACCCTCATTTCACGGGCACCATGGAACGGGACGAGATGGTCCGCATCATGTGCAAGGCCGCGGGCCGCTACGGGACCAACCACGACTATCTGGTGCGGCTGCTGGAAGTCATGGAATTCCTGGGGGCCGACGATCCGGAACTCAAGGAACTGGATGCCTGCATCCGCGCGACCCAGTCGGTCATGCCCTAGGGCTATTTGCGCGCGCGGCGCTTCACCACCTGTTCGCGGTGGAAGATATAAATCCCCGATCCGACGATGATCGAGGCGCCGACGATCGTCCAATTGTCGGGCCATTCCCCGAAGATCAGTAGACCGTATCCCGCCGCCCAGATCAGATTCGAATAGGTGAATGGCGCGACCGCCGACGCGGGTGCCACCGTCAGCGATTTGATCAACGCGAAATGCCCGATCGTGCCGATGGCCCCGGCGCCCGCCAGCATGCCCCATTCGACGGGCGTCAGGGGCGACCAATGGAACGGTACGGCGGCGCTCATGATCAGCGCCCCCAGCAGCGCCGAATAGCAGAGTGTCGTCAGAACGCTTTCGCTATGGCTGAGGAAGCGGGTGGAGACCTGGTAGAACCCGTAGATCATGGCCGCGCCCAGCGGGAACAGGGCGGCCAGCTGCATGGCGTCTCCGCCCGGGCGAATGATGATCATGCCGCCGATGAAGCCGAGCATGACCCCGGCCCAGCGGCGAAGACCCACATGCTCCTTCAGCAACGGCACGGAGAGTGCCGTGACCACCAACGGGGAGAGCATCATGATCGCGCTGGCCTCGGCCAGCGGTACCCATTGCAGTCCCGAGAAATACAACGCGGTGGTCGCCAGCAGCAGCAATGAGCGGATCAATTGCAGCTTCAGGTTCGAGGTCACCATCAATTGGCGCAGTCGGGGAAACAGGATGATCGCCAGGACCACGACCTGGAAAAAGTAGCGGCCCCAGACGACCTGCACCACGGAATGAGTCTTGACCATTTCCTTGGCGATCGAGTCCATGGAAACGAAGCAGAACATGGCCACGATCATCCACAGAACGCCTTGGCCGACCTGGCCGTCGCCGTCGGTTGCGGCGGCGGGCGGGGTGGGCTTGTCCGGGGAAGGGGGCTGATCCATGGGGCGCCTGTTCTGTGGAGGTCGATCCGCAGTCATGGACGGCGCGGGGGGCGGCGTCAATATGCCTGATGGCGGGGCGGCTCAAATCCCGGCGTCGGCGCCGCCGTCAACACGGCGTTCCCGATGCCAGACATAAAGCCCCGATGCGACGATCAATCCGGCACCTGTCCAGGTCCAGACGTCCGGCCGTTCACCGAACAGGATCACACCGGCGGCGGCGCTCCATAGCAGGTACGAATAGGTATAGGGCGCCACGACGGCGGCGGGTGCGCGGGTCAGGGATTGGATCAAGGCATATTCCGCAAGCGCGCCGGCAATTCCGGCCGCCCCCAGCAACCCCCATTGAAGCGGCGTCAGCGGCGACCAATGGAAAGGTACGATGGGGGTCATGATCAGGGCGCAGAACAGGATGCCGCAGGTCAGGGAGGTCATGACGCTGTCGTCGCGGCCGACGTAGCTGGTGACGACCTGATAGAGCCCATGCAGCAACGCCGCCGCCAGCGGCCAGAGAGCGGCCATCTGCATGGCGTCGGAGCCCGGCCGGATGATGATCATGGCGCCGAGGAACCCCGCGATCACCCCGGCCCAGCGGCGCAGGCCGACCCGTTCACCCAGAAACGGCACGGCCAGGGCCGTGAAGGCGAGGGGTGAGAGCATGACGATGGCCCCGGCCTCGGCCAGCGGCACCAGGGCCAGGCCGGTGACATAGCAGACCGAGGTCGCGACAAGAATTGCCGCACGCAGGAACTGCAGCCAGGGCCGCCGGGTCGCCAGCAGGCGCGGCAGGCGGGTTGCGAAGGCACCCAACAGGATCGCTGCCTGCACGACGTAGATGCCCCAGACGACCATCAGCGGCGCGCTGGTCTTGACCAACTGCTTGGACAGAATGTCCATCACCGCGAAGGCCAGCATGGCGGCCGTCATGAACAGGATGGCCAGGCGTGGGTCTGCTTGCTGGCCTCGGCCGGCCGGGGCGGCGGGTGGAGTAGGCATCGATGGGGGCTCGTCCGTGTTCGGGCATTCTGGGACGCGCAGTGTCCGGTCGATGATCCGCGGCGTCAACGATGCGCGCGGCCGACATAGCGGGAAACTGCCATGCCGTGAATTCATTAGTGGCTGCCGTCGCCGCCATGTAAAAGGGCCGCCATGTACGAACAACCCATTCGACCGGACGAAACCTGGCTGCTCGCCCGCCTGCGGCGGCATCTGGGCGAACTGGCCCGGCTGGCCGCGCCGACCATCATTTCGCGCCTGGGCGTGCTGATGATCGCCCAGGTCGATGCCGTCATGGTCGGCCATGCGGCGACGGCGGAACTGGCCTATCTCAACCTCGGCAATGCCGTGGTCATCAACATCATCGTCGCCAGCATGGGGTTGCTGATGGGCACCTTGGTGATGACCTCGAATGCCTTCGGCGCGGAAAAGTTCACGGCTTGCGGTGCCGCGTGGCGCCGCTCGTTGCCGATGGCCTTCGGGCTGGGACTGATCGGTCTCGCCATTGCCGGGCAGGGGGCGGGGCTGATGGTCGTGCTGGGCCAGACGGGAAGCCTCGCCGAAGGCAGCGGCGCGGTGGCGCGGATCATGGGGCTGGGCGTGCTGCCGGTGCTGTTGTACCTGACGACCAATTTCTTTCTCGAAGGTCTGCGCCGCCCCGTGCCCGGCATGGTGCTGATGCTGTTCGCCAACATTTTGAACGTGGCGCTCAATTGGGTGCTGATCTACGGCGCCGGTCCGGTCGAGGCGATGGGCGCGGAAGGTGCCGCCTGGGCGACCACGGCGGTGCGGTGGTTCCTGGCGATCTCTATTCTCGCCTATGTCTGGTGGCTGCCGGACCGGAACCGCTTCGGGGTGCGCGGCGGTCATCCGCCTGATCCTGAGACGGGCCGCACGCAACGCCGGATCGGCTACGGCACGGGCTTGGGCATGGCGGCGGAATCCGGCGCCTTCACGGCGATGATGCTGTTCGCGGGCTGGCTCGGCGAATTGCAGGCGGCGGCCTACGGCATCGCCTTCAACCTGCTGGCCCTGTTCTTCATGATCGCGATCGGCGTCGGCGGCGCGACCAGCGTGCGGGTCGGTATCGCCTTCGGCCGCCGCGACGGGCCCGACTTGGCGCTCGCGGGTTGGACCGGCCTGGGCGCCAATACCTTGCTGGCCAGTTGCTTCGGTCTGTTCATTCATTTCAACGCGGATGCCCTGGTCTCGATCTACACCCAGGACCCGGCCCTGGCCGCCATGGCGGGCGGTCTTGTCGCCGTGGTCGCCGGGGTGCTCGTGCTGGACGGGGGGCAAGCCGTGATGGCACAGGCCCTGCGCGGGCGGCGCGACGTCTGGGTGCCCATGGTCTGCCAGATCGCCTGTTACCTGGGCCTCATGGTGCCGGTCGCCTATTGGATGGCGATCCGTATGGAATTCGGGGTGGTCAGTTTGATCTGGACCGTCCTGGGCGCCAGTGCGGTCTCATTGTTCCTGCTGGGGGGGCGGTTCGGCCTGTTGGCGCGGCGATCGCTCGACCCAGACAAATAAGCGGCATTAGAATAATCGATCATTCTGCAACACGAAGAAACGATTCAATAGTCCGGTGGAATGATCAGGGGAGAACCGAAAAATGCGCGTCAACATGATGTCAAAAATTTTCGCGGCGTTGGTGGTTTTGGCACTGACTGCCGCCTGCGCGAATGTCCAATTTCCAAAAACCGAGATTTCGACAAAAATCGAGACGTTCACGGAACCGCCGGTTGGAGTAAAGTCGACGGCTTCGATCGGGGACACGCTTATTTCACAAGGGATCAAGGTTGAGACACCGGGGATCCGCTTGACCGCTGCCTACCGAACGGAGTGGGTTCGGAACTCTGGTCACCGTGCATTTCCGTTCTTCTTTGAGGCGGCCACCGTGCTCAAGAAGATTGGGTCGATGAATGGGGTGCCGTTGTATGTGGGCCCTTCTGTCGGCGGCGTCATGGCGGCCGACGGGACACAGTTGGGGGCGCCCTACGGGATCGCCGTGACGGATGGCGGCGAGGTCAAGTTCGTCTATGCCATGGGTGGCGTGATCGAAGAGACGCCCGGCCGAAACGCAGCCTTCGAAAAGACGACCTTGGTCGGCGAGAATGAAAAGAATTTTCGGCAGGATTTTTTGTACAACGGCCGGAACAAAGAGGAACTGTTCTTCTCCTACCGCGAATTCAAAAGCGATCTCGCTCGTCCTGCCTTTCAGCAGGATGTTCGATACTTGATTGCCGACAGCAAGAACATCGGCTTCAAGTCACTTCGGTTGAGAGTGCTGGAGGCGACGAACCAGGACATCACCTACATCATCGAAAAGCCGTTTGATTAGTAGGCATATCGACTGACTGTTGTCGGAGCGGGAGGATCAGGCGCAGTCGACGCAGGTCGGCACGGTCGGGTCGTGGTCCAGGCGTTTCTTGGGGATGTCTTCGCCACAGGAGACGCAATAACCGAAGTCGCCCGCATCCATGCGTTCCAGCGCCGCCTTGGCGCGCATCTTTTCCGAACGTCGGCGGTCGGCGGTGGCCTCCTGCATGGCCTGAACCTGCAGAGCGTCCATGCGCGACAGGCGGCCCTGGGTCGTCTGATCCAGTTCCACCGGCTTGCGCGAATCCTCGGTCAGCGAGTCCATCGCCTCCAATTCGGCGATCAAGCCTTCGAGGCGTTCGCGGTAGGTGGCCAGCTGTTTCTTGGTGAACGGGCTGCTCATCGCCCGATTCTAGTGGGATTAGCGCAGTTCTTCCACCGGAACCACGCCCAGCACGTCGAGGCCCGACGCGATCACCGTCGCCGTCGCCTGAACCATTGCCATGCGGGCCCGCGTGACGTCGGCATTGTCGGCCTGCAGGAAGCGCAGGCCGGTGTCGTCGTTGCCCTTGTTCCACAACGCATGGAAGCCCGAAACCAGATCGTTCAGGTAGAAGGCGATGCGGTGCGGCTCGTGCGCCTCGGCGGCCTGATCGACGGTACGCGGCCAGGCGGCCATGACCTTGATCAGGTCAAGTTCCGCCGGATCGGTGAGCAGGGAGAGGTCGGCCCCCGCAAGTGCTTCCGCTGACGTATCGAGGCCGGAAATCTCCTCGGCAGCAGAGCGCAGCACCGAACGGCACCGCGCATGGGCGTACTGCACGTAGAACACCGGGTTTTCGCGCGATTGCTCGACCGCCTTGACCAGGTCGAATTCCATCTGGCTGTCGCTCTTGCGGGTCAGCATCAGGAAACGCACCACGTCCTTGCCGACCTCGTCGATCAGGTCGCGCAGGGTGACGAAGTTTCCGGCCCGCTTGGACATGCGCATGGGCTCGCCGTCCTTCATCAGATGGACCATCTGGCAGAGCTTGATGTCCAACTCGGCCTTGCCTTCGGACACGGCGGTGACGGCGGCCTTCATGCGCTTGACGTAGCCGCCGTGGTCGGCACCGAAGATGTCGATCATCTGGGTAAAGCCGCGTTTGTACTTGTCCAGATGGTTGGCGATGTCGTTGGCGAAATAGGTCCAGGAACCGTCGGATTTCTTGAGCGGCCGGTCGACGTCGTCGCCGAACTGGGTCGCCCGGAACAAGGCCTGGGGCCGGGGCTCCCAATCGTCGGGCGGCGGCTTGCCCTTGGGCGGCTCCAGCACGCCCGTATAGATCAGGTCGCGCTCGGAAAGCGTCTTATAGACGCCGTCCACCGCGCCCGCGGCAACCAGTTCCTTTTCCGAGGTGAAGACGTCCTGTTCGACGCCCAGGGCCGCCAGGTCCTCGCGGACCTGGGCCATCATCTCGCGCACAGTGAACTCGCGGAAATGCGGCAGCCAGGTGTCTTCGTCGACATGGCGCCACTTGTCGCCGTCGGCGTCGGCGATGGCCTTGCCCACGGGAATCAGGTATTCGCCCGGATACATGCCGTCGGGAATCTCGCCGATGTCTTCGCCCAGCGCCTGGCAGTACCGCAGATAAGCGGAGGTCGCCAAAACCTCGACCTGGGCGCCGGCGTCGTTGATGTAGTATTCGGTCGTTACGTCGTAACCGGCTTTTTTCAAAAGCCGCGCCAGCACGTCGCCGACCACGGCGCCCCGGGCATGGGCCACGTGCAGGGGGCCGGTCGGATTGGCGGAAACGTATTCGACGTTGACCTTGCCGGTGCCAGCGCCGAAATCGGAATCGCCGTAGGCCCGGCCAGCGGCCAGAATTTCCATCAGCCGCGCATGCCAGAACCCGTCGGCCAGGCGAAGGTTGATGAAGCCCGGACCCGCGACCTCGGCCGCCGTGACGTCGTCCAGCGCGAGCAGGCGATCGGCCAGCGTTTCGGCGATGTCGCGCGGCTTCATGCCCGCGGGCTTGGCCAGGACCATGGCCGCGTTGGTGGTGACGTCGCCATGGCTGGCTTCGCGCGGCGGTTCGACGCCCACGCGCGAGGTATCGAGTCCACCCGGCAGGGCGCCTTCGGCGGCCATCGCCTCGATCTGGCGGATCACTTCGGCCTGGAAATGCTGAAACAGGTTCATCGGTCGTCCGGTTCGGAGAGTGTGAAGTCGCATCGCCCAAGGGCTTGCGGCGCTCTTGGCGCGCCGGGTTTGTCCCAGAATTGCCCGAGACGGTCAATAGCCACGGCGGTCACCAGGGGGCGGGAAGATGGTGCCGGCTGCAGGAGTCGAACCCGCGACCCTCTGATTACAAATCAGATGCTCTACCAACTGAGCTAAGCCGGCACAGGGGCGGGGCGGCAAGGTGCTGCCGAATTCCGTCCCGTTCGCGGCCACGTATACTCTCAACCGCCCGGTCGCGACAAGCGCCCAGGTCGATGCGCGAAGGCGCGGCCGAAATTCAGGCCACGTCGTTTTCCTGTGCGAACTTTTTCAAGGTCTCATCGGTGAACCAGATGACGCCGACGATCTGGCTCACGGTTCGGCCGTCGTTGGACAGCGGCAGGCGGAGAATCGAATGAGCCTGGATGAAACCGCGTTCGTGGTTGAAGCCCAAAACGTCGGCGGTCGCCTTGCGGCCGTCGCGAATTTCTCGGTGCTGTTCACGAAGATTTTCGGCGAAGTCGCGGGGCGACATGTCGTAGGGGCATTTGCCGGTCATGTCCTCGCCGTGGATATCGGTCATGCGGCTGCCCCAATAGCGAAACCGGTTCTGCGACATGTCGTCGTAGGTGTCGATGACCAGGGTCGTCGGCAGAACCTGGGGCGGCAGTTTTTGGATCTCGAACTTGTTCCAGGGGCAGGTTAGGTCTTCGCCGCCGCGCGCGCGCCAGTGATCGAGAACCAGGGTCAGCGGTTCTTCCAACTCGGACAGCGATAGGCGTCTGCGAAACATCTTTCCCAGCTTCCCCGGCCCCGGTTCCCCGGGTATGACGGGCTCCTCCCCGGAACCGCATAGGATTATGTGTACGCCGGTTGTCCTGTTCAGGGCAATACGGGACGGCGTCGGGCGACCTCGTAGAGTGCCACCGCCGCCGCGTTGGACAGGTTCAGGCTTTCCATGGCGGGCTGGATCGGAATGCGGACCAACAGGTCGCAGTTTTCGCCCACCAGACGGCGGAGGCCCGAGCCTTCGGCCCCCAGGACCAAGGCGATGCGGCCGGACAGGTCGGCGTCGTTGATATAGGTCTCGGCGGCGCCGTCCAGGCCGATGCACCAGAACTCCGATTCTTTCAGTTGCGCCAGGGCGCGGCTCAGGTTGGTCGCGACGACAAGGGGCACGGCCTCCAGCGCGCCCGAGGCCGCCTTGGCCAGCGTGCCTGTGGTTTCCGGGGCGTTGCGATCCTGGACGATCACGGCCTGAGCCCCGAAAGCCGCTGCCGAGCGGAGCACCGCGCCGATGTTATGCGGGTCCGTCGCCTGATCCAGGACGATGACCAGGGCGTTCTTGGCGTCGGCCGTGCGGTCGCATATGTCCTCCACCGCCAATTGCTGCAGGGCGAAAACCTGAACGGCGAGACCCTGATGCACCGCATCGCGCGGCAAAACGGCGTCGATCTCGCGTCGGTCCATGGTTTCCGGCGTCGGACGGTCAGCCGGCATGCCGGGTTTTCGTAGGGCGGCGGCGACTTCCTCGGCCTGGCCGGGGGTGGCCAGAATCCGGGAGATCTCCCGTTCAGGGTTGGCGAGGGCCGCGAGAACGGCGTGCCGGCCGTAAATCCAGGCCGATTTGCCGCTGCCGCGGGGGGCGGGTTCGCCGCCGGTTTTGGCCCGAACGCGGGCTTTTTGGTTGTGCTTGCGCTTGCTCATGGTGCGATTTAACATGAAACCACAATCGAAGTCTGCTGGATGCCTCTCTTTATCAAGAGAAGGAGAGGGGCCTGCGGGCTATTTTATTGTGTTTTGGCGTTGACAACCGGTTGCAAATCCACGTATTCCCACCGTCCGTCCGGCGCGCCGGGCGGGCAGTTTCACTGTGGTGCTGCGAAGTTCCGGAGTACGGGACCCTGGAGGGGTGCCCGAGTGGCTAAAGGGGACGGGCTGTAAACCCGTTGGCGTACGCCTACGTTGGTTCGAATCCAACCCCCTCCACCATCTCGTTTCCGGGAGGGATGGCAGAACCGACGGCGGGCCGACGGCGGCCCCGGTTCGGGAAAGCGGTCCAGCCGTGTGAACGGCGCCATGGGTGAGAAAAAAGACGTAACAAGAGTACGATACGGCGAAAGAGGACCAGGCGGAACCCAGCCCCAAGGGGCTTGCAAGGCGGCGCGAAATCAAGCGGGTGTAGCTCAATGGTAGAGCAGAAGCCTTCCAAGCTTACGACGGGGGTTCGATTCCCCTCACCCGCTCCAACCTCCCGAAGCGGCGTGATCTGGACGGGGTCTTCGACGACTAAGGAATTTTCGGCGCCGTGAGGGCGCCATCAAGGCGACACAGTTTCAGTTTCAGGTAACACCAGAGAGACAGACGAGACCGGACAATGGCGAAAGAGAAGTTTGAACGTAATAAGCCGCATTGCAACATCGGCACGATCGGGCACGTTGACCACGGCAAGACGACGCTGACGGCTGCGATCACG
>MDTA01226305.1_pt1 | contig 86941 bp, 81 predicted proteins | sample 811151 | NCBI WGS metagenome assembly MDTA01 (sample SAMN05326648, study PRJNA326480) | marine metagenome | isolation source: seawater | place: Indian Ocean: South | collected 2010 | reverse complement strand
TGCGCAGCGTCGAGCGCACCGTGACCGGCTTTTCCACACCCCGTCAACCATCCCCCTGTGACAGGAAAAGCACAATCGTCACGCCGACCTCGAAAAAACATCCCTTAAATTACTGATTAGATTAGTGGAAATTTTTTTCTTAGTTGTTCGGACATTTAGGTGTTGCGCATTGCAGCATTTCGGCCTTACGGTTTTTGCACAGCCCGGCGAGACGAAAGCAGTCGCATCGCCGGTCATTTTTCGCGCGTCGTTCCGGACCTTATGAACAGGGCCACACGACGCAGTGTCGAAACCGGGAGACAGCGCCATGCGCGACGCAAAGACCCAGACCCTGCCCCAGGACGCCCAGCGTATCGCTGCGGTGGCCGGCTCGGTCGTACTTCTTGTCGTCGTACTCCTTATTACCACCTCCGGTGGAGCGGCGGCGCCTGTCTGACGGTAGCAAACACACCTCAGACCCAAGCAAACCCCCGCTCCACACCGGAGCGGGGGTTTTTCTTTGCCTCAACCCCAGACCTGAACCCCGAGCCAGCTCGAACGCCACGAAAGACCAGGATCATGACCCGGATTTACACCGACGACGACGCCAGCGCAGACGCCATCAAGCCCGGCCCCATCGCCATCATCGGCTATGGCAGCCAGGGCCGCGCCCATGCCCGCAATCTGCGTGATTCCGGCCATGAGGTGATTGTGGGCGCCCGACCCGGCGGCGGGGCGGAAGCCAAGGCCAGGGCCGACGGATTTGAAACTTTCACTCCGGCCGAAGCCGCCAAAAAGGCCAGCTTCGTGGCGCTGCTGACCCCGGATATGAGCCACAAGGACGTGTATGAGTGCGACATCGCTCCGCAACTCTCGCCGGGCGATACGCTGATGGTGGCCCATGGCTTCTCCATCCATTACGGCCAGATCCGTCCGCGCACCGATATCGATGTGATCCTGGTCGCCCCCAAGGGACCGGGTGACCTCGTCCGTCGCGAGTACGAGATCGGCCGCGGCGTGCCTTCGCTGTTTGCGATCCATCAGGACGCTTCGGGCAAGGCGCGCGAGAAGGCGCTGGCCTATTGCAAGGGCAATGGCGGCACCGCCGGCGGCGCCATCGAGACGAGCTTCGCCGAAGAGACCGAAACCGATCTGTTCGGCGAGCAGGCCGTGCTGTGCGGCGGCGCGTCCGAGCTGGTCGCGGCAGGCTATCAGACCCTGGTCGATGCCGGCTACCAGCCTGAAATCGCTTACTTTGAGTGCTTGCACGAGCTCAAGCTGATTGTCGATCTCCTGTATGAAGGCGGCATTGCCCGCATGCACGACTTCATCTCCGAGACCGCCAAGTACGGCGATCTGGTCTCCGGTCCTCGCGTCATCAATGACGAGACCCGGGCCCGGATGCGCGAGGTTCTGACCGACATCCAGTCGGGCAAGTTCGCGCGTGACTGGATCGTGGAGAACCAGGCCGGCAAGCCGCAATACGACGCCCTGCTGCGCGCGGATCTGAACCAGGACATCGAGAAGACCGGCGCCCGTCTGCGGGCCCGCATGGCCTGGCTGCAACCCGGCGCCAATGCCGGCCAGGCCTAGCGCACGCAAAGGAAACCGACCATGACCGCCCAGCCCAAAGCCGCACCCGCCGCCACCCGTCACCGCACCGGCGCCCATCTGGTCGTCGAAGCGCTGCGGGCGGAGGGCGTATCGAAGGTGTTCGGCTATCCCGGCGGGGCGATCATGCCCGTGTATGACGCGCTGCTGGGCTCGGGTCTCGAACACATTCTGGTGCGTCATGAGCAGGCGGCGGCGCTGGCGGCGGACGCCTATGCGCGGGTGTCGGGCGAGGTGGGCGTGTGCCTGGCGACCTCCGGCCCGGGCGCGACCAATCTGGTCACCGGCATCGCCAACGCGTTTCTGGATTCCGTGCCGATGGTGGCGATCACCGGCCAGGTGGCGACGCCTCTGATGGGGACGGACGCCTTTCAGGAAATCGATGTCTTCGGCATCACCCTGCCCATCGTCAAACACTCCTTCCTGGTCAGGGACGCCAGGGACATCCCCCAGATCTTCGCCGAGGCTTTCGAGCTGGCGAAGCGCGGGCGGCCCGGACCCGTTCTGATCGACTTGCCCAAGGACGTTACCCAGACGTCAGCGGCGTTCCCCTCAGTCGATCAGACGGTCCGGGCGCCCGTCAGTCAGGCCCCCGCCGACCCGGCCCTGATCGCCCAGGCCGAAGCCCTGATGGCGCAGGCCGAACGTCCGGTGCTGTATATCGGCGGCGGAGTGTCGCTGGCGAAAGCCGAGCCGGCCCTGCGCCGGTTCTTCAGCCGCACCCGCATCCCGGCGGTGGCGACCCTGAAAGGTCTGGGCGCCTTGCCCACCGATACGCCGGGCTTTCTGGGCATGCTGGGCATGCACGGCACGAAGGCCGCCAATCTGGCAGTGGATGAAAGCGATCTGCTGATCTGCATCGGCGCCCGGTTTGACGACCGCGCGACGGGCAAGCTCGACACCTTTGCCCCCTCGGCCCGCATCATCCATTTTGACGTCGATCCGTCCGAGATCTCCAAGCTGCGCGATGCGGATGTGGGGTTGACCGGTGATCTGGCGGAAACGCTGGATCGGCTGGAGCCGGGCGTTCTGAGCATCGAGCCCTGGCGTCAACGCTGCGCGGCGGCCGCCGAGCGCTGGGCCATGCGCTATGATGCGCCCGGTTCGGGAATCTACGCGCCCAAGCTGTTGAAAGACCTGTCCGAACAGGCGGGCGATGACGCCATCATCACGTGCGATGTGGGCCAGCACCAGATGTGGGTGGCCCAGCATTGCCGCTTTTCCCGGCCGCAGGCGCATCTGACGAGCGCCGGTCTGGGCACGATGGGCTATGGCCTGCCGGCCGGCATTGGCGCGCTCATGGCCGAGCCCGATGCGACCGTGATCACCGTGTCGGGCGATGGCTCGATCATGATGAACATTCACGAGCTGGCGACCCTGCGCCGCTATCGCCTGCCGCTGAAGATCGTGCTGCTGGACAATTCCCAGCTGGGCATGGTCCGCCAATGGCAGCAGCTGTTCTACGACGAGAACTTCTCGGAGGTGGACCTCTTTGACAATCCCGATTTCGCCGCCGTGGCGCGCGCCTTCGGGATCGAGGCCTTCACCCTGGACCAGCGCGAACACGCGCCCGCCGCGATCGAGCGGCTCCTGAACACGAACGGGCCGATCCTGTGCCATGTGCGCATCGACCCGCGTGAGAATGTCTGGCCGCTGGTGCCGCCGGGCAAATCCAATGCTGACATGATGGAGGCCTGATCCATGACAGACCGGATCGAGATCGAATTTCGCCCCAGTGAAGGCGCGATCCTGCGTCTGATCGGGCTCGTAGAGCGTCGCGGCTTCGAGGTGCGCGGCGTCGACCTGCCGCAGATGAACACCCAGTCAGATGCGCGCATGGATCTGATGGTCCAGCCGCGGGATGCCGGCCGCAAGATGAGCACGCTGTGCGCCCAGATCGCAAAGATCTATGGCGTCAGCGCGGTGCGTGCGGCCAGCCGGACTCCGGCGCTGGAGGCGGCGTCATGACCCGACCTGCAAACCCTGTCAGAATCTTCGACACCACCTTGCGCGATGGCGAGCAGGCTCCCGGTTTCTCCATGTCAGAGACCGGCAAGCTCAGCGTCGCGCGCGCCCTGCAGGCGTTGAAAGTGGATGTGATCGAGGCCGGCTTCGCCGCCGCCAGCCCGGGTGATTTCCGCGCCGTTGAGCGGATCGCCAATGAGATCGAGGGGCCCGCCATCTGCTCGCTGGCGCGCACGACGCCAGGCGATATCGATGCGGCGGCGCGGGCGCTGAAATCCGCAACCAAAAAGCGCATCCACATCTTTCTGGGGACGAGCCCGCTGCATCGCGAGTTCAAGCTGAACATGACCCCCGAAGACGTGCTGACGCGCATCAAGGAGATGACCGAGCTTGCGCGTGAACATAGCGACGATGTGGAATTCTCCGCCGAGGACGCCATCCGCACCGAGCGGGGCTTCCTGGTCGAAGCGCTCTCCATCGCCGCCGAAGCGGGGGCGACCACACTCAACGTGCCCGACACGGTGGGCTATTCGACGCCGGATGAGATCTACCAGTTGTTCAAGCACCTCAGTGACAAGGTCACCAGAGGGTCGGACGTGATCTTCTCCGCTCATTGTCATGATGATCTGGGCATGGCGGTCGCCAACTCGCTGGCCGCCGTGCGCGGCGGCGCCCGTCAGATCGAGTGCACGGTCAATGGCATAGGCGAACGGGCGGGCAATTGCGCGCTGGAGGACGCCGTCATGGCGATCCGCACCCGCCGGGACGTGTTCAACCTGACGACCGGCATCGACACCCGTCAGATCATGGCGGCGAGCCGGGCCCTGAGCAAGGCGACCAACACCCATCCGCCGCGCAACAAGGCGATCGTGGGGGCGAACGCCTTCGCTCATGAATCCGGCATTCATCAGCATGGCGTGCTGGCGAACCGGGAGACCTACGAGATCATGAAGCCCGAGGATGTGGGGCTGAGCTCCAACCAGATCGTTCTGGGCAAGCACTCGGGAAAACATGCCCTGGCGGCGCGCGCCAAGGCTTTGGGCTGGACGCTGGATGGCGAGCGCCTGCAGACCGCCTTTGAGGCGTTCAAGGCGCTGGCCGACGACATCGGACTGGTGGATTCAGGGCAATTGTCAGCCCTGCTGGAGCGCCTTGAAAGCGGCGCACAAGGAGAGGCTGAATTGTGGACCCTCAAGCGCATTGATATTCGCGCCCCGCTCTCACCCAAGGATCATCCGGTCGCCCGGATCGAGATGGATCATGGCCGCCGCGGCCAGGTGACCGACATTGCGTCCGCGCCGGGCGCGCTGGATGCGGCCTATCGCGCCGTCAGCCAGATCATGGAGATCCCGGCCCGGGTCGAGGACATCGAGATGCAGTATGTCGCCGCGGACCCCAATGAGACCGGAGAGGACGGTCAGGGCGCAGACGTGCTGGTCGATCTGAAAGCCAGCGTGGACGGGGAGGTCTTCTCCGGCCGCGCCCGCGCCCGCGACATCATTCCCGCCTGCGTCTCCGCCTATATCGACGCGCTCAACAATGCCTGCGCCGTCCGTCGACGCCGCAACACCAACGCCCACGCCGCCTAGAGGACGAACACCATGGCCATCAATCAAGTCGACTATATCTGGCGCAATGGCGCGCTTATTCCCTGGGCGGATGCGCAGGTTCACGTGCTGTCGCACGCCCTGCATTACGGCACGTCCTTCTTTGAAGGCATCCGCAGCTATGACACGCCGGCCGGGCCGGCGGTGTTCCGCCTGACCGATCACGTCAAGCGGCTGATCGATTCCGCGCGGATCTATTCCATCGATCTGCCCTACACCGCGCAGGAGCTGGCCGAAGCCTGCAAGCAGGTGCTGCGCGAGAACAAGCTGGGTTCGGCCTATCTGCGGCCGATCAGCTTCATCGGCTATGGCTCCATCGGCGTCGTGCCCGCCCAGGATGCTCCGATCGACACCTATATCGCGGCCTTCCCCTGGGGCGCGTATCTGGGCGAGGACGCCCGGACGAAGGGCGTGGATGTGTGCGTGTCGAGCTGGAACCGCTTGGCGCCCAACACGGCCCCGACCGCGGCCAAGGCCGGCGGCAACTATCTCTCGAGCTATCTGATCAGCCGGGAAGCGAAATCCCGCGGCTATGCGGAGGGCATTGGTCTCGATGTGGACGGGCGCCTGTCCGAAGGCGCGGGTGAGAACCTGTTTCTGGTCAAGGACGGCAAGCTGATGACCCCGCCCGCCAGCTCGTCGATCCTGCAGGGCATTACCCGCGACAGCGTGATCCGTCTCGCCAAGCGCGAAGGCTTGGACGTGGTCGAGCAGACCCTGCCGCGCGAGATGCTGTATCTGTGCGACGAGGCCTTCTTCACCGGCACCGCCGCCGAGGTCACCCCGATCCGCTCCATCGATGACAAGACCACCCGCGCCGCGGGCGCCGGGCCGGTCACCAAGCTGATCATGGACCGTTTTTTCGGTCTGTTCGAAGGCCGCACCCAGGACGACTGGGGCTGGCTGGAGCCCGTCAACGCCCAAGCCCAGGAGACAGGACATGACAACGCCGTCGCCGTCTGAGACGTCCCCGAAAACCCTGTTTGAAAAGGTCTGGGACGCCCATCTCATCCAGCCCGAGACCGATGCCGCCCCGGCGCTGGTCTATATCGACCTGCATCTCATCCATGAGGTGACCAGCCCGCAGGCCTTCACCGCGCTCGAACAGCGTGGCCTGAAGGTGCGGCGGCCCGATCGCGTTTATGGCACGCTGGATCATTCCACCCCAACAACGCCGCGTGCGCCGGGGTCCAAGCCGATCTACATCAACGCGGCGGCGAAAAAGCAGGTCGAGACGCTGGAAGACAATTGCCGCCGGCATGGCATCCGTCTGGCGGGCTGGGACAGCCCGGACCGCGGGATCGTGCATGTCATCGGGCCGGAGCTGGGCCTGACCCAGCCGGGCATGACCATTGTCTGCGGCGACAGTCACACCTCTACCCATGGCGCGTTCGGCGCGCTGGCCTTCGGCATCGGCACGACGGAAGTCGGCCATGTGCTGGCGACGCAATCGCTCTTGCAATCGAAACCCAAGACCATGCGCGTCACCGTGGATGGTCGCCTGCCCCATGGTGTTGGCGGCAAGGATCTGATCCTCGCCATCATCGCCGAGCTGGGCGCGGGCGGGGCGTCCGGCCATGTGATCGAATATGCCGGCGAGGCCATAGAGGCGCTGTCCATGGAAGAGCGGATGACTGTCTGCAACATGTCCATCGAGGCGGGCGCCCGCGCGGGCATGATCGCGCCCGACGCCACCACCTTCGCCTGGCTGGATGGTCGCAAGCACGCGCCCAAGGGCGCGGCCTGGGAAGCGGCGAAAGCGCGCTGGGCCAGCCTCAGATCCGACCCGGACGCCAGGTTCGACGCCGAAGTGCGGCTGGATGGGTCGAAACTCGCCCCCATGGTCACCTGGGGCGACAGCCCGGACATGGCTGCGCCGATCGACGCCTCTGTGCCCCGCGCGCCGGAAGGCCCCGCCGCCGAGGCGCTCAAATATATGGGCTTCAAGGCGGGCGAGGCCCTGATGGGCGAAACCATCGATGCGGTATTCGTCGGCTCGTGCACCAATGCGCGCCTGTCAGACCTGCGTGAGGCGGCGGCTGTCATCGCCGGGCGTCATGTGAAGCCGGGCGTGCGCATGCTGGTCGTGCCCGGATCTGAAGAGGTGAAACGTCAGGCGGAAGCCGAAGGGCTGGACGCCATCTTCCGCACAGCCGGGGCGGAATGGCGCGAGCCGGGTTGCTCCATGTGCATCGCCATGAATGGCGATAGCGGACGTTCAGGCGAGCGTATCGTCTCGACGTCCAATCGCAATTTCGCCGGTCGTCAGGGCCGGGGGGTGCGCACCATCCTGGCGAGCCCGGCGACCGCCGCGGCCTCTGCGATTGCGGGCGCCATCGCAGATCCACGCCGCATTCTGGAGGCGTCCCATGCTCAATGAGCCGATCAAGACCGTCACGGCGCGCAGTTTCGTGATCCGCGACGCCAATGTGGACACCGACCAGATCATCCCCGCGCGCTTTCTGACCACGACCGAGCGCGGCGCGCTGGCCGAGGCGTGCTTTCATGACTGGCGCTTCACGCCAGAAGGCGCGCCGACCGATCATCCGCTCACTGGCGTGAACCGGGAGGAGCAACGCATTTTGATTGCGGGCGACAATTTCGGCTGCGGCTCCTCGCGCGAGCACGCCCCCTGGGCGCTGCGCGATTTCGGCGTCGAGGCCGTCATCACCTCGCGCGCGGCGGACATCTTCAAGTCCAATGCGCTCAAGAACGGTCTTGTGGTGTGCGAAATCGACGAGGCCGCCCATGCCGCGCTTCTCGACCGGGAAGACCTTGAAATCACTGTGGACGTGGTCAATCAGACCGTGACGGCGGGCAATATCACCGCGAGCTTCAAGCTCGACCCGTTCGCCCGCACCTGCCTGATCGAGGGTGTGGACCCGCTGGGCTACATCCTCAACCAGACTGACGCCATTGCCCGCTTCGAGCAGGGGCAGGCGGCATGAGCCAGTCCATCCTGATCCTGCCCGGCGACGGCATCGGCCCGGAAGTCGCCAGGGCGGCGCAGGCCTGTCTCGAGGCAGTGGCGCGACTTGAGGATCTGGACTTCACCTTCTCCGAATCCGCGTTCGGCGGGGCGGGGATCGAGGCCTGCGGCGAGCCCTTGCCTGAGGAGACCCTGAAAGCGGCGCAAGCGGCTGATGCGATCTTTCTCGGCGCCGTGGGCGGGCCGCAATGGGATGGCGGCGCGAAGCGGCCCGAGCAAGGGCTTCTGGGCTTGCGAAAGGCGCTGGGCCTGTTCGCCAATCTGCGCCCGGTCAAGGTCTTCAAGGGGCTGGAGCATCTCTCCCCCCTGAAAGAGGACCGGGTGGCGGGCGCGGATCTGCTGATCGTGCGCGAGCTGACGGGCGGGATGTATTTCGGCGAGAAGCGCGAAGGCGATGAGGAGGCCTTTGACGGTTGCGCGTATTCCCGCGTGGAGGTCAGCCGCATCGCCGAGATAGCGTTCAAGGCCGCGCAGGGCCGCAAGGGCAAGCTCACCAGCGTGGACAAGGCCAATGTGCTCGCCACCTCCCGGCTCTGGCGCAAGACGGTCAACGATCTGGCGTCGGATTATCCCGATGTGTCGGTGGATCATCTTTATGTGGACGCGGCGGCCATGGCGCTTGTGACCGGGCCGACCCGGTTCGACGTCATCGTCACCGAGAACCTGTTTGGCGATATCCTGTCTGATGAAGCCGCCGTGGTGGCGGGCTCTATCGGGCTTCTGGGCTCGGCGAGCCTCGGCGCGTCGGGACCGGGTCTCTTTGAACCCATCCATGGCAGCGCGCCGGACATTGCCGGTCAGGACAAGGCGAACCCGTCGGGCGCCATCGCCAGTGCGGCCATGCTGCTGCGCTATGGCCTGAACCAGCCCAGAGCCGCCGATCGTCTGGAGGCGGCGCTGGAAGCAGCCTTGCTGCACGAAGAGCGGACGGCGGATCTGGGCGGTGCGGCCAGCGGCTCTGAATTTGCCGAGGCCGTGCTGCGGCAGATCGAGAAGACGGCGGCCTCCGCCGCCGCCGAATAGACGACAGGGTCAGTCGGCTTGGGGTCGGCTGGCCCGCTTCTTGATGAAGTTCCAGTACTTGATCGGGAAAATCCGCTCGAGAATGGCGAGCGTATGGGCGTCCTTGCCCACGAGCACGCGCGGCAGGCGGCGCTCGACGCCGCGCAGGATGATCTCGGCCGCTTCGGGCGGCGGCATGACGAGGCCTTCCTTGGCCATTTTCTTCACAGCCGCCAGTTCCGCCTCGGTCATGTCTTCAGGTTTCTTGGCGTCCTCGGCGATACGGGTGTTGACCCCGCCCGGATGCACGGTCGTCACCCCGATGGACGTACCTTCCAGCTCGTGCATCAGCGCATTCGAGAAGCCGCGCACGGCGAACTTGGCCGAGGAATAGGCGGTCTGGCCCGAGGGCGCGACGATCCCGAAGATCGAGGACACGTTCACCAGCTGCGCCATATCCGCCTGCTTCAGGAGCGGCATGAAGGCGCGGGTCATGCGCACCACGCCATAGAAGTTGATGTTCATCAACCACTCGAAATCATCATCCTTCACCCGGTCGAACGTGCCGCCGAGCGCCACGCCGGCATTGTTGAAAAGGCCATGGACTGCGCCATGCTCGCGCTGGACGGCCTCCGCAAAGGCTGCGATCTGGTCCTTGTCGGCGACATCGACCTTCTGGGTCGTCACCTTGATCTCATTGCTCTTGAGGGCGTCGGCGACCTCTTGCAGGCGCGCTTCATTGATGTCGGCGAGCGCAAGGTTCGCGCCGCGCGCGGCGAGCGCCGCAGCGAGCGCTGCGCCAATGCCGCTGCCGGCGCCGGTGATGACAGCGGTGCGGCCCTTGAAATCGAGATGACGGGTCATGCTCTCCCCCTGAGATTATTGCCGGTTTTGACGTGAACGCTGTTCACTCCGGAGTTTTGCGCAGAGTTTCAGAGTTTTCAGCCCCTGTCCATCGGCGCTTGGGCCGGAGACGATCTTGTCAGTTCATGGAAATGGGAACACACTCGGGAATACACACAAAAATTCTAGGGAGGAGTTTGCATGGTTACGCTGGAGAAAGTCCGCCGCGATGCCCCCTGGGCCTGGATCAAGGGCGCCATTGACGACATGCGGGCCGCACCCTTCCTGTCCATCGGTTATGGCGTTGTCTTCACCGTCATCGGCCTTCTGATCACGGTCGGCCTCTGGTCACTCGGTCAGGGCGCGGTGGTGCCGGTGATGATGGGCGGTTTTGCGCTGGTGGCGCCGGCCTCGGCCATCGGGATCTACCGCATCAGCCAGATGCGCGATCAGGGCCAGACGCCGGGTCTGTGGGATTTCTGGTCGATACCGGCGGGCCGGTTCACCCAGCTGGCGCTGCTGAGCGTGCTGATGCTCGTCTTCTTCCTGACTTGGGCGCGACTGGCGCAGATGATGTTCGCGCTGTTCACCCATGAAGCCGATTTCCGCCTCGACAGCTTCCTGCCCTTCCTGTTCACCGATGTGCAGGGCGTCATGCTGATGGTGATCGGCACGCTGGTCGGCGCGGCTCTGGCGCTCGTGGCGTTCATGGTGTCCGCGCTCTCCTTCCCCATGATGGTGGATCAGGATGTGGATGCGGTGACCGCGGTGGTCGCCTCGATCAAGGCGGTCAAGGAGCAGCCCGAGGTGATGCTGGTCTGGGCCTGGATCATCGCCTTTGCGACCGGGGCGGGTCTTGCGCTGTTCGGGGTCGGCATCGCGATCACCTTCCCGTTGATCGCCCATGCCAGCTGGCGCGCCTACAAGGACTTCAACCCGCGCCCGAAACCGAGCGCCAAGGAAGTCGAGGCGCGTCTGGCCGAGAAGAACCACGCCTGATCCAAGGCTGAAATCCCGGGCGAGCGAGAGCGAGACGCGGGACCTCCTTCAGAATAAAACGCCTTGTCCTCACAGAGACCCCGGCTCCATGGCCGGGGTTTCAGTGTTTTATGAACTAGCGCTCGTCCTCGTCATCCACGATGGGTCCGTCATCATCGATGAGGATGCGTTCGGCGGCGCCGTCGAGATCGTCATACTGACCCGACTTCATCGCCCAGAAGAAGCCGAGCAAACCCATCGCGCCGAGCACGAGGGCGGCGGGGATCAGCCAGAGTAGAGCGGTCATGCGCGCCAGAGCCTCAATGCGTTGGCCATCACCACGAGCGAGCTGGCGGACATGGCGATGGCGGCCACGAGCGGGGTGACCAGACCAAACACCGCCAGCGGTACGGCGATGACGTTGTAGATGTTGGCGAGGGCGAAATTCTCCATCATCCGCGCCTTTGCGGCCCGGGCGATCTCAACCGCGCGGGGCAGGGCGGCCAGCCGGTCGCCCTGAATGACGAGATCGGCCGCCGAGCGTGAAATGTCCGCCGCCGAACCCATGGAGATGGAGACATGGGCCGCCGCCAGCGCCGGGGCGTCATTGATGCCGTCGCCCACCATGATCGGGGCCTCGCCCGCTTCATTCAGAGCGTTGATCCGCGCGATCTTGTCCTGGGGTTTCAGCCCCGCCTGATACCGATCAAGACCGAGCGCATGGGCCGCTGCGGCGACCGGCGCTTCGCGATCGCCCGACAGAAGCTCGACGGGCAGGCCCTGGGCTTTCAGGCCCGTGACGGCCTCGGGCGCGTCCGTCCGCAAACCATCTGAAAAGACAAAGCGGACCGGTGTTTCGCCTTCAACCAGAAGCCAGGCTTCCAGAACCGACGGGTCAGGGTCCTGGCCCTGTTTTTCAAGGCCAAGCCAGCTTGCAGAGCCAAACTGGACTACCGCGCCTTCAGCCGTGCCGGTCAGGCCGCCGCCTGCGATTTCCTGAAGATCATCGGCCAGCGGGCCGGGGCCTGCGGCGTCCGCAACCGCGCGAGAGATGGGGTGACGCGAGCCGCGCGCCAGCCGGGCGGCGAGAGTGAGCGCGCGGGGAGAAAGATCCTCGCGATTGACCAGGGTCGGACGGCCCAGAGTCAGCGTGCCGGTCTTGTCAAAGACCACCGATTTCGCTTCGGCCAGCCGTTCCAGCGCGTCGCCGGATTTGACCAGCACGCCCTCGCCATAGAGCCGGCCCGAGGCCACCACCTGAACGGCGGGGACCACCAGCGCCAGTGCGCAGGGGCAGGTGATGATGAGCACCGCGATGGCGTTCATCACCGCGTCGTGGACGTTTCCGGTGACGCCGAGCCAGCCGATCAGCGTGACGAGCGCCATGATGAAGACGCCCGGCACATAGGCGCGGGCGGCCTTGTCGGCATAGCGCACATAGCGCGAGCGGCCCTGTTCGCCCGCTTCCACAAGACGCGCGATTTCCGCCAGCAGGGAATCATCGCGCGCGGCGGTGGCCTTCACGGTCAGAGGCGCGTTGAGATTGATCATGCCCGAATAGACCGTGCTCCCCGGCTCCAGCATTTGCGGCTGGGTCTCGCCGGTGACAAGCGCGGCGTCGATCTCGCCACGGCCTTCGATGATGACGCCATCGACCGGCAGGCGGTCGCCCGGTGCAATGCGCAGCAGATCGCCCGGTTTCACGTCACGCGCTGGAATGGCCTTGATCGCGCCATCCGGTTCGATGCGGTGGGCGATGCGGGCCTGAAGCGCGGCGAGGTCGCGGGCCGCCTGACCGGCGCGGGCGCGCAGTCGCACATCCAGAAACCGACCGATCAGCAGGAAGAACAACAGCATGATCGCGGCGTCGAAATAGGCCGCGCCATGACCGAGCGCCGTCTCATAGATTGACAGGCCGCACGCCAGCAGCACCGCCAGCGAGATCGGCAGGTCCATGTTCACGTTGCGGCTTTTGATGCCCGCAATGGCATTCTTGAAGAAGGGCCAGCCCGAATAGGCGACGGCGGGCAGGGCGATCAGCCCGGAAATCCAGTGCATCAGGGTGATGGTGGGAAGGCTCATCTCGCCTTCCCCCGCCCAGACCGAGATGGACATCAGCATCACATTGGCGGAGGCGAAGCCCGCCACGCCGAGGGCGCGCAAGAGGCGCTTCTCTTCATCGGATTTGGGATCGTCAGCAGTTTCAGGCTGATAGGGCCGGGCGCGATAGCCCAGATGCTCCAGCCGCCCCACAATCTCTTCGGCCTTGGCGTCCGCGCCATGAAACTTCACCGCCAGACGTCCGGTTGAGAGGTTCAGGCGGGCGCGCTTGACGCCGTCGAGCTTTTGCAGCCCGTCCTCGATCTTGACGATGCAGGCGGCGCAATGAGCCCCCTCGACGGCAAGATCAATCGCCTTGCCCTCTTCGGTCTCGCGCACAAAGGCGGTGATCTCGTCCCCATGGGCTTGGGCGGGCGAACCCGCCTGCGCAATCGCGGGGCCGAGAACAGGCTCTACTGACGCCACAACTCGCGCTCCAGCACGAACGGCGCGTCCGCGTCTTCCGCTTCGGCATGCAGGGTCCAGTTGCCCTCGGTGACAGCCTCGACCGGGGCGGAATACACGCCCGGGCGCGCCTCATTGAAGGTGAGGGCGTGATCAAGGTCGGTATTGGCCGGATGGCGCAGCGCCCCGGTCAGCGACAAGCCCATGACGGGCTGGTCGTCCGCATCAGTGACGCGGATCAGCACCCGGTCGTCCGCCAGATTGACCGCGGCTGTCCAGCCGAGCGCCGCCTGGGCGCGCCGCTGGGCGATGACGTCATTGTATTCCAGCCCCTGCACATAGGAGCGACGCTGGTCCTCGCCAGGGAAGGATTGCACCGCCAGCGAGATGAAGACCGCATTCACCGCGATGATCGTGGAGAAGAACAGGATCATGCCCGCCAGCACGTGCCAGCCGGTGATGCGGAAGCCGGAAGAGCCCTCTGGGGCGGTATAGTCGGTCATCGGATCTCTCCAGTCTGGAAGGCGGAGCGGGTCTGCGCGGTCTCGCCGGTCTCCATGTCTGTGACGAAGAAGCTCAACGGTTCGGAGGGCGCATCCACCGCATCCCGGGGCAAGGTGACGAATACCCGGAAATCCTGCGTCTGGTCGGGGCCGACTTCAAGCTGACGAGATGTCTCATCTGCGCCCAGAACCCGGAGCTGCATGGCGGGGTCGCCCTCGATGGTCAGCTCATAGGTGCGCGTCTCGCCGGTCTTGTTCAGGATGGTGAGCGTATAGCCGTTGCGCACCGAGCCGTCAGACAGGCGCACATAGTTCGGGCTGCGGTCGCGATAGGCGTTGAGATCGAGAACCGCCCGGTTCATGAGGCTGAACATCATCAGCCCGCCGACCGCCGCGATCAGCACGGCATAGAGGATGGTGCGCGGGCGGAGGAACCGGTAGCGCGGCTTGAGATCCTGGGCGCGACGATCGACATTGTCCTGGCTGTCATAGGCGATCAGCCCCTTGGGGCGACCGATCTTGGCCATGATGTCGTCGCAGGCGTCGATGCACAGCGCGCAGTTGATGCATTCGAGCTGGTCGCCGTCGCGAATGTCGATGCCCATGGGGCAGGCGGCGACGCAAGCCTTGCAGTCGATGCAGTCGCCGCGGCCTTCCCAGCTTTCGCCCTTCTTGTGCCGGCCGCGCGGCTCGCCGCGATCGACGCGATAGGTCACGCTCAGCGCTTCCTTGTCGATCAGCGCGCCCTGGATGCGCGGCCAGGGGCACATATAGGTGCAGACCTGCTCGCGCATGGTGCCGGCGAGCACATAGGTGGTGAAGGTCAGCACGCCGAAGAAGATATAGCTCGTCAGCGCGGCCTGGCCGGTGACGAAATTGTTCACGACCGCGAAGGCGTCGTGGAAATAGAGGATCCAGGCGCCGCCCGTGGCCGCCGCGATCAGCAGCCAGACCGCATGCTTGCCGATCTTGCGCCAGGCCTTGTTGAAGCTCCACTCCGCGCGATCGAGCATGATGCGCTTGTTGCGGTCGCCCTCGAACATCCGCTCGACGGCGATGAAGAGGTCGGTCCAGACGGTCTGGGGGCAGGCATAGCCGCACCAGACCCGGCCGAAGAGCGAGGTCACCAGGAACAGCGCCAGCGCCGAGACGATCAGAAGCCCGGTGATGTAATAGACTTCCTGGGGCCAGATCTCGATGAAGAAGAAATAGAAGCGGGCATTGGCGAAATCCACGAGCACCGCCTGGTCGGGCGCGCCCGCGCCGCGGTCCCAGCGCAGGAAGGGCAGGATGTAGTAGACGCCCAGGGCCAGCGCCATGAAGACCCATTTGCCCAGACGGAACTTGCCGTGCACGAGCTTGGGATAGATGGGTTCGCGCTTCTTGTAGAGTTCGCGCGAATGGGCGGCGTTGACCGCAACGGCGTCATGGGCTTCCACGCCGTCCGCCGCCTGTTCCCGCGCTTGGGGACGATTCTTGATCAGGTTCATGGTCTTCTCCGGCCTCCGGCCGCGTAGTCAGACAAGTGCGCCATCCGGCTCGCCCCAGAGAACCAGATGGCGCTTGATCGTCGGGCCCGTCCGGGCGAGGCGTTCCTAGCGCCCCGCCTCCCGGGCGTTGATCACGTCCGCCGCACTGGCTTCGGTGATCGTTTCGCTTTCACCGCCGCCCAGCAGGTAAACGTAAGCGGCTAGGGCGGTGATGACTTCCTCATCCAGACGCCCTTCCCAGGCCGGCATCATGCCATAGGGGCCCCGCCAGATCGTGTTGTAGATCTGGTCGCGCGTGCCGCCGTACAGCCATTCCTGGTCGGTCAGGTTGGGCGCGCCCTGCGTGCGGTCGCCCATGCCGTTCGCGCCATGACAGGCCGAACACTGGAAATCGAAAATCTCGGCCCCGGTGGTCTGACCGGCCTCGGTGGGCTCGATCATGTCAGACAGGGTCATGACGTAATCGGTGACCGCAGAGATTTCCTCACGAGACAGAAGCTCGTCGCGGCCATAGGACGGCATTTGCGAGAAGCGGGTATCGGGATTGCTCTCCCAGCGGATGCCCACATGCAGGGTGTGCCGGATCTCGTCGAACGACCCGCCCCACAGCCAGACATCATCATTGAGGTTCGGGTAGCCGATGGCGCCCTGACCGCCTGCGCCATGACAGGTGGCGCAGTTATCGCCAAAGGCCGAGGATCCCGCCGCGAGCGCGAAGCTCAGAAGGTCCGCATCCGCCTCGATGGCGCTGATGCCGCCCGTGTTCGCCGCCTCGGTGAGGCGGGTGAACATGGGCGCGCGGCTGGCTTCGAGCTCGGCCACCGCCGCGGCCACATTGGCCCGTTCGGAGTGATCACGCAGACCGCGGGTATGCCCGTCCATGCCGGGCAGGGCGGGCCAGGCCGGCATGAAGACCCAGTAGATCACCGACCAAACGATGGAGGCGTAGAACACCCACACCCACCAGCGCGGCAGCGGGTTGTCGAGTTCCTTGATGCCATCCCATTCATGGCCCGTCGTGTCCACGCCGCTATAGGCGTCGACGTCTTTCTTGTGCTCGTCAGCCATGATTGTCCTCCGTGGCCGAGGCGGCGGCGGGGCGTGCGTCGTCTTCGAGCGGCACGCGCGCGGCGTCGTCAAACTTGTCCTGGTTTTTCGGCCAGAGGGCGTAGACCAGCACGCCGGCGAAGAGCGCGACGAAGCCGATCAGCCCCCAGGTCTGTGCGAAGCTTGAAAGCATCTCGTACATGGCGGCCTACCTCAGATTCTCGTCGGCGTCGGCTTCATAGGTGGAGAAGTCCACCATGGTGCCGAGCACCTGCAGATACGCGATCAGGGCGTCGAGTTCGGAGATCATCTCCGGATTGCCGTCGAAATCGCGGACCGGCGCGCCCGGATACCGGGCCAGGAAGGCGTCATAGCTGGCCGAGAACGGATCGAGCTGGGCCTCCAGATCGGCTTCCGCGTTCTCGATCATCTCGTCGGTATAGGGCACGCCCAGCCGGCGCAGGGCCCGCAGGCGGCCTTCCACTACTTCGGTTTCAAGACGCGTGGTTTCCAGGAACGCATAGGGCGGCATGATGGATTCAGGCACCACCGAGCGCGGGTCGCGCATATGGTCGCGGTGCCATTCGTCCGAGTACTTGTTGCCCACGCGGGCCAGATCCGGCCCGGTGCGCTTGGAGCCCCACTGGAAGGGGTGGTCGTACATGCTCTCGGCCGCCAGCGAGTAGTGGCCATAGCGCTCCACCTCGTCGCGCAGCGGACGCACCATCTGGGAGTGGCAATTGTAGCAGCCTTCCCGGATGTAGATGTCGCGGCCCATCAGCGCGAGCGGGGAGTAGGGGCGCACGCCCTCCACTTCCTCGATGGTCTCGTCGAGATAGAAGAGCGGAGCGATTTCCACCAGGCCGCCGATGGAGACGACAGCCAGGACGCCCACGGTGAGCACCAGCGAGTTCTGCTCGAGAACCTTCTTGTGCCAGCCCCAGATCGGATTTTGTTTTTTCGCCATATCCGCCTCCCTATTCGGCCGGTTGGATAGCGGCGGACTGCGGGTTCACCGCGTCCTCGGTATCGGCGACGTCGCCCTTGATGGTCTTGTAGACATTCCAGGCCATCAGAAGCGCGCCAGTGAGGTACATCAGGCCGCCCAGAGCGCGGATGATGTAGGAGGGATGCATGGCCTCGACCGTCTGGACGAAGGAGTATTCCAGGAAGCCCAGCGAGTCGTAGGAGCGCCACATCAGACCCTGCATGATGCCCGACACCCACATGGAGGTGATGTACAGGAGGATGCCCAGGGTCGCGATCCAGAAGTGCCATTCGATGAGGGCGCGCGAGAACATACCCTTGCGCTTCCACAGCCAGGGAACCAGGCAGTAGATCGCGCCGAAGGAGATGAAGCCCACCCAGCCCAGAGCGCCCGAATGCACGTGGCCAATGGTCCAGTCGGTATAGTGCGACAGCGAGTTCACCGCGCGGACCGACATGACCGGGCCTTCAAAGGTCGACATGCCGTAGAAGGCCACCGAGACGACCAGCATGCGGATCACCGGGTCGGTGCGCAGCTTGTCCCAGGCCCCCGACAGGGTCATCAGACCGTTGATCATCCCGCCCCAGGACGGCATCCACAGCATGATCGAGAAGGTCATGCCCAGCGTCTGCGCCCATTCCGGCAGAGCCGTGTAGTGCAGGTGGTGGGGGCCGGCCCAGATGTAGATGAAGATCAGCGCCCAGAAATGGATGATCGACAGGCGGTAGGAATAGACCGGCCGCTCGGCCCGTTTGGGTATGAAGTAGTACATGATCGCCAGGAAGCCGGCGGTCAGGAAGAAGCCCACGGCGTTGTGGCCGTACCACCACTGGGTCAGGGCGTCCTGCACGCCCGAGAAGGCTGCGTATGAGCGCGAGCCCAGGAAGGAGACGGGCATGGCCAGATTGTTGACCACGTGCAGCAGCGCGATGGTCACGATGAAGGCCAGATAGAACCAGTTCGCCACATAGATGTGCGGTTCCTTGCGCTTGGCCAGCGTGCCCAGGAAGACCAGCAGATACGCGACCCAGACGATGGTCAGCCACAGATCGGCGTACCATTCGGGCTCGGCGTATTCCTTGGACTGGGTGATGCCCAGCAGATAGCCCGTGGCCGCGACCACGATGAACAGCTGGTAGCCCCAGAACACGAACCAGGGCCATACGCCGCCGGCGAGGCGGGCGCGGGTGGTGCGCTGGACCACGTAGAAGCTGGTGGCGATCAGCACGTTGCCCCCGAACGCGAAGATCACGGCGCTGGTGTGCACCGGACGCAGACGACCGAAGTTCAGCTGCGGCAGCGCATCCCAGGACAGGAGCGCCGGCCAGGCCAGCTGGCAGGCGATGATCACGCCGACCAGAAGACCGGCGATCGCCCAGAACATGGACGCGATCACGCCGTACTTGACGATGGTCTCGTTATACTGGGCCGGGTCGCGTTCGACCCCGCCATTGGAATACACGCCCACCATGCCGAACAGGCCCAGCACGAAGCCGGCCCCGATCACCCAGGCGTGAAGTCTCATATTGGCGTCTGCGCCGCTGGCCGCTGCAAACAGCGACCAGAGAGCGCCAAGCAGCAGAATGCCGCCGACAATCATAGCATTGGCGTCTAAGCCGGTTTTGGGTCGTCCCGCGAGCGCGGTCATGTCGCCCCTCCCTGATGAAGGCAATGTCCATGCGTGTCATCGCTGGGAAACGGCGAAGATGAAACTATGGCAATATGCCTCAGCATCATTTCCAGCGCGCGCGCATTAAGGTCCACGATGCTGAGCATGCCTTGTTTTCCTTGGGATTTTCCAGAAAATTCCCTACAAAAATTGTGGATGGCGACACGTTGACACACCCCGGAATGGATGTCGGGCCGCTGCTGGGCGGACGGATGGAAATCGATTTCCTGGCCGGTCTGGTCGCGGGTCTGTCCTCCAGCGCCCATTGTCTGGCCATGTGCGGCGGCATCGCTGCGGTCATCGCGCTGGGCGCAGGCGGCAAGGAGACGAGGGCGGGTTTGCGGGCGTCACGGCTCCTGCAGGCCCAGCTCGCGCGGATTTCGCTCTATCTGGTGTTGGGCGTCATCGCCGGGGCCATTGGCTGGGGGTTGCAGGATTCCCGCCCTCCTGCCGCCTTTCAGGATGTGGCGCGCTATCTGTCGGCGCTGGTGCTGGTCGCGGCGGGCTTCTCGGTCATGGAAATCCCGATCTTCGGCGGAGAGGTCGGGCGCCTGGGCGCGCGGCTGGCCGCGCCGATCACCAAGCGCCTGCACCATCTGCATCGCTTCGGGCCAATCGGTCTGGGGCTGGTCTGGGGGCTGATGCCCTGCGCCCTGATCTATCTGATGACCTTCTATGCCGGGCTCACGGGCTCACCGGTGCAAGGCGGGCTCGTGATGCTGGGGTTTGGCCTGGGCACAGTGCCGGCCCTCTTTGCGCTGGGTCTGGGGGCGGGGGCGCTTCAACGCCTCGCCCGCGCGCTCTGGCTCAGGCTTCTGGCGGGCGGCGCGCTCATCGGACTGGCGGTCTGGACGGTGCTCTCACACAGCATGTGAGAAAGCGCTTGACCGGATATAAAGATATCCTTATATCCAGATTTGCGCCGATTTGAGCTTCAGCTTGCGGGCGCGGAACAAGTGCGGCTAAAGCGAAGCGTCGAGATTGTTTGGTCCTGACATTCCCCCCGTCGCCTCAGGCATTCTCGACGCACCGCTCTTCCTCAGTTCCGCCCGGAGCCCTCGCTTCGGCGCCGTTGAACACAAAGGAGAGCATCATGACCTATCCGGCCCTGCTGGATCGCCCCGCCTTTTCACCCGCCGCCACGCCGGTCCGCCCCATGCGCGCGATCATGCTGGGTTGCGGCGTGGTGGGCGGCGGCGTGATCGAGCGTCTGCCGGAAGGAATTGAGCTTCTCGGTATTCTCACCCGCACCCCGCGCCCCGAAGGCGTATCCGGCTTCAAGGTCTTCACCGATCCGGACGCCGTATTCGCGCTCAAGCCCGAGCTGGTGATCGAGGCGCTGCCCGGCGGCGCCGAGGCGGAAGCGCTGGTCGAGCGCGCGGTGCGGGAAGGCTGCCATGTGGTCACCGCCAACAAGGATGTGGCCGCCCGTCGTCCCGACCTCGTGCAAGAGACCCAGGCGGCAGGTCGCACCTTCGCCTGCTCGTCCGCTGTCGGCGGTGGCGCGCCGGTGCTGGAAACCGTGACGCGCTTGCGCGAGAGCGGCGTCAAGGTCGGCCGGGTCCGCGGCGTGCTGAACGGCACCTCCAATTTCGTCCTCGACCGTCTGGCGTCCGGCCGCTCCCTCGACGCGTCCGTAAAGGAAGCGCAGGACGCCGGCTTCGCTGAAGCGGATCCGAGCGCGGATCTCGATGGTCTGGACGCGGCGAACAAGCTGGCGCTGATCGCCCGCGAGGCCTGGGGCGTCGATCTTGATCCGGCCTCCATCCCGACCGCGTCGATCCGCGATCTCTCCGCCCATGTGCTGGACGCGGCGCGCCAGGATGGTCGCCGCATCCGTCAGGTGGGCTGCCTGTCGCGCTCTGTCTCGGGCGTGCGCGCCGAGGTCCGTCTGGAAGCTTTGCCGCTGACCGACCCGCTGGCGCGGGCGCGCGCGGAAGGCAATGTGGTCGTGCTGCTTCCCGAGCGCGGCGCTGAAGTGATCGTGGCGGGCAAGGGCGCTGGGCGTCTGCCGACGGCGGGCAGCCTGATCGGCGATCTCAACCGGCTTCTGAAGGCCCAGCGCTGATGACGGCCCTTGCCTCTTCCTCGCCTGAGCGATGTCGAACCGCCCAATGGCGCGTTCAGGAGTATAGCTGTGGCTTTGAACGCCCCCATGGCGGGGGCTGGTCGGATGTGCGCGGCCGGGTGGTCGGCCCCGATGACGGGGCCGTCACCATCGTTCTGGGCGGCATCTCCGCGGACCGGCGCCTGATCGAAGATGAGGACGGGCCGGGCTGGTGGCCGGGCGTGGCTGAGGTCGGCGGCGCGCTGGACCCGACCCGGCGGCGGCTTGTGTCCATGGATTTTCTCGATGACGCCGCAGAGCCCTTCCCGACGGTGGATGATCAGGCCGCGGCCGTGTTGATGCTGGCCGATACGGCGGGCATCGAGCGTTTCGCGCTGGTCGGCGCCAGCTATGGCGGATCGGTCGGGCTGAGCCTTGCGGCCATGGCGCCCGAACGGGTCAGCCGGCTTGACCTTCTGTGCGCCAGTGCAGGCGTGCATCCGATGACCCAGGGCCTGCGCGCCATCCAGCGTGAAATCCTCAAGCTCGCCATCGAGGCCGGGCAGGGCGCGCGCGGCGTGGATATCGCTCGCCGCCTCGCCATGACGACCTATCGCACGCCCGAAGAATTCGCCCGGCGTTTCGGCCAGGAGGGCGAACCGGGCGGAGTGGAAGCCTATCTCTCCGCGCGGGGCGCCGATTATGCGCGCACGGTGACGCCTGAACGCTTCCTGTCGCGCCTCGCCTCCATGGAAGCGGCGAACCCGGACCTTTCCGCGATCAACTGCCCGGTGAACCTGCTGGCCTTCACCTCTGACCGGCTCGTGCCGCTTGAAGAGGTCGAGGCGACACGCGCCGCGCTGACGGGATGCGACTCACGTCTTGTCGTCCATGACAGCCCGTATGGTCATGACGCCTTCCTGAAGGAGGCCGCGCGTGTGAATGCTTTCCTCGAGGGCCGTCATGACTGAGTTTCGCACGCGCGCCGTTCGCGCCGGGATCAATTGCGATCCGGGTCATGGCGCAGTGGTCGCGCCCATACAGGTTTCGAGCGCCTACAGGCGGGCCGATCCGGCCCAGCCCGGCGCGTTTGACTATGCCCGCACTGGCCAACCCGGTCGGGCTGAACTGGCCGCCGCCCTTGCAGCGCTGGAAGGGGCCTCCGGCGCGGTGGTGGCCAGTTCGGGAATGGCGGCGATTGATCTGGTGCTCAATCTCCTGCCCAACGGGGCGCGGATCGTCTGCGCCCATGACTGCTATGGCGGCACGCGGCGCCTGATGGATGCGCGCAGCCAGCAGCGCGGTTTCGTCCTGAGCTATGCAGACTGCACGGATCCGGCGGCGCTGGACGAGGCGCTCTGGAACGGCGCGGATCTCGTCTTTTTCGAGACGCCGTCCAATCCGCGCCTGCGCCTGACCGACCTCAAGTCCGCCTGCGCCAAGGCGAAAGCGGCGGGCGCGATTGCGGTTGTCGACAACACAGTTCTGTCGCCCGCGCTTCAGCGCCCGATCGCGCTGGGCGCGGATCTCGTCGTCAGTTCGCTGACCAAGATCATCAACGGCCATTCGGACATGGTGGGCGGCGTTGTCTGCGCGGCGAACCCCGATCATGTGGAGCAGCTGGGCTGGTGGGCCAATGCGGCGGGCGCCGTGGGCGGGGCGTTTGACGCCTTTCTCGCCATGCGCGGCCTGAGGACCCTGCCGGTCCGGGCGAAGGCGCAGTCGGACGGCGCGCTCGAGATCGCCCAGCGCCTCAAGGCCCACCCCAAGGTGGTGCGGGTCGATTATCCCGGGCTCGAGGATCATCACGGCCACGCCATCGCCAAAGCCCAGCAGGACGGTTACGGCCCGCTCCTGAGTCTCGAGCTTGAGGGCGGGGAAGCGGCGGCGCGCCAGTTCGTCCTCGCGCTGGAGCTTTTCATCCTCGCCCAGTCGCTCGGGGGCGTGGAGAGCCTGTGCGCCATCCCCGCCACCATGACCCATGCCGCCATGACGCCCGAGGCGCGTCAGGAGGCGGGGGTGAGCGATGGTCTGGTGCGTCTGTCGGTCGGGCTCGAGGCTCCGGATGACCTCTGGGCCGATCTCGAACAGGCGCTCGCCGCGCTTTAGCGTGCCTGCGCCTTGACCCTCGCGCGCGCAAGGGGTACCGCCGCATGTTGACTGCACTTGTCTGGTGCAGGGCTTTCTCCGTCAGTGGCATTGTCGCAAGACGCGCCGATATGAAGGCGTGGGGAAGCCGTCAGAAACATGTGAGACGAGGATCGATATGGCCGACGCGACCAAGAGCGACGCCCAGAAGGCTGAAGGCGCGACCGAGCGCCGTTTTCCCGCTGTCCCCGGACCGTCGGAGCTGCCCAAGATCGATGCCGAGATTCTCCAGTTCTGGAAGGCGGACGGCACCTTCCAGGCCTCGATCGACGAGCGCCCGGAAGACGATCAGTTCGTCTTCTATGACGGCCCGCCCTTCGCCAATGGCTTGCCGCACTACGGGCACCTTCTGACCGGCTTCGCCAAGGACGTGATCCCGCGCTTCCAGACCATGAAGGGCAAGCGCGTCGAGCGTCGCTTCGGCTGGGACACGCACGGCCTGCCCGCTGAACTCTCCGCAGAGAAGGACCTCGGCATTTCCGGGCGCAAGGCCGTTCTGGAAATGGGCATCGACAAGTTCAACGCCGCCGCGCGCGCGGGCGTGATGAAATATGCCGGCGAGTGGGAAGACTATGTCACCCGTTCGGCGCGCTGGGTCGATTTCGAGAACGACTACAAGACGCTCGACATCGGCTTCATGGAAAGCGCGCTGTGGGCGTTCAAGCAGCTCTGGGACAAGGGTCTTGTCTACAAGGATTACCGGGTCGTGCCCTATTCCTGGGCCGTGGAATCCCCGCTGTCGAATTTCGAGACCCGTCTCGACAACTCCTACCGCAACCGCACCGACCCCGCCGTCACCATCGGCTTCGAGCTGAAAGAGGGTCAGGGCGAGCTGTCGGGCGCGAAGATCCTGATCTGGACTACCACGCCCTGGACTTTGCCTTCCAACCTTGCGGCGGCTGCGGGCGCGGACATCACCTACGCCATCATGCAGAAGGGCGAAGAGCGCTTCATCCTGTCGGTGAACGGGCTTGAGAAGTACAAGAAGCAGCTTGAGGGCGCCGAGCAGATCGGCACGGTGAAGGGCTCTGACCTTGCGGGCCTGAAATACCACCCGCCGTTTGACTATTTCGTAGGCTGGGAAAACGCTCACCAGATCCTGCTCGAGGACTTCGTCGTCGATGAGGACGGCACCGGCATCGTCCACATGGCGCCGGGCTTTGGCGAGGACGACCTCAACGCCTGCCGCAAGGCGGGCATCGCCGTCGTCGTGCCGGTCGATCAGGCGGGCCGCTATACGTCTCAGGTGCCTGATTATGAAGGCATGCTGGTGTTTGACGCCAACAAGCCGATCATCCAGCGCATGAAGGAAGAGGGCAAACTCTTCCGCCATGACACCTATGACCACAACTATCCTCATTGCTGGCGGACGGACGAGCCGCTGATCTACAAGGCGGTCGACAGCTGGTATCTGAAGGTGTCTGACTTCCGCGAACGGATGGTCGAGCTCAACACCGAGATCAACTGGTCTCCGTCGCACGTCAAGGACGGCATTTTCGGCAACTGGCTCGCCGGTGCGCAGGACTGGAACATCTCTCGCTCGCGCTTCTGGGGCACGCCGATCCCGGTCTGGGTGTCGGATGATCCCAACTATCCGCGCGTGGATGTCTATGGCTCCATCGAGGAGCTGGAGGCGGAGTTCGGCGTCAAGGTCACCGACCTGCACCGCCCCTATATCGACGAACTGACCCGTCCGAACCCGGATGATCCCACCGGCAAGTCCACCATGCGCCGCGTCGAGGACGTGTTCGATGTGTGGTTTGATTCCGGCTCCATGCCGTATTCCCAGGTCCATTACCCGTTCGAGAACAAGGACTGGTTCGAGGCGAACTTCCCCGCCGACTTCATCGTGGAATACGTCGCCCAGACGCGCGGCTGGTTCTACACGCTGATGGTGCTGTCGACGATGCTGTTCGACCGGCCGCCCTTCAAGAACGCGATCTGCCACGGCGTGGTGCTCGACGAGAACCGCCAGAAGCTGTCAAAGCGCCTGCGCAACTATCCCGACCCGATGGAGTTCTTTGACCAGTACGGCTCGGACGTGATGCGCTGGTTCCTGATCTCCTCGCCGGTGCTCACCGGGGGCGACCTGCTGGTGCCCAAGGAAGGCCGCGAGATTGCGAGCGTGCAGCGCGAAGCCATTGCGCCGCTTCTGAACGCGTATTCCTTCTTCTCGCTCTACGCCAATCTCGAAGATCGGCAGCCCCAGATCATCACCTCGGCGACCGATCCGCTGGACCGCTATATCCTGACCAAGACGGGCGAGCTGGCCAATGCCGTGAACGCGGCGCTCGAAGGCTATGACGTGCCGCGCGCCTGCAAGGAGGCGACGGCCTATTTCGACGCGCTGACTAACTGGTATATCCGCCGCTCCCGCGCCCGCTTCTGGGGCTCGGAAGACGAGGCGGCCAAGAACGCGGCGTTCGACACGCTCTATACGGTGCTGGTGAAGGTGAGCCGCATCCTCGCCCCGCTGCTGCCGATCACCACCGAGAAGGTCTACAAGGCCCTGACCGGCGATCGTTCGGTGCATCTGACACTCTGGCCGCAAGCGGACGAGTTCCCGCAGGACCATGATTTGGTCCACGCCATGGACCTGGTGCGCGACGCCTGTTCGGCGGCGCTGGCGGTGCGCGAACGCGCCCGTCTGCGCGTGCGCCTGCCGCTCAAGACCCTGACCATCGTGCATGCGGACAGTGCGGCGCTGGAACCGTTCTCGGACCTGATCCGGGACGAGGTGAATGTGCGCGATGTGGCGACCTCCACCGATCTGGACGCCTATGGCAAGGTCGAGCTCAAGCCCGATCCGCGCATCGGCAAGCGCCTGGGCAAGGCCATGAAGGATGTCATGGCGGCCTCGCGCTCAGGTGAGTTCACGCTCAATGAGGACGGCACGGCGACGGTGGCGGGCGAAACCCTCGCCGCGGAAGAGTTCACCATGCGCGTCGTCACCGATGAGGGCTCTGACGCCGAACCCTTCGCGGGCACCGGCGCCATCGTGCTAGACACCTCCGTGGATGCTGATCAGGAACGCGAAGGCCTCGCCCGCGACCTCGTGCGGGCGGTCCAGACCGCCCGCAAGGAGGCGGGTCTGGAAGTGTCTGATCGTATCGCGCTCGGCATTGCCGGCGGTGAAGCGGTGGCCGCGGCGCTCGAAGCGCATGGCGACTTTATCAAGGACGAAACCCTCGCTCTCAGCCTTGCGGCTGAAGCGGGCGAGGGCTTTGTCAGCGAGACCGAGATTCAGGGCGATGCCGTGCGCATCTCCGTGGCGAAAGCCGGCTAGGACGAGATTCGATGACCGAACAGACCGCTTACGAGTTCAACGCCCTTGAGAAGAAATGGCGCGCCTACTGGCAGCAGAACCACACCATGAAGACGCCGGACCCCAAGCCCGGCGACAAGACCTTCTACGTGCTCGACATGTTTCCCTACCCGTCCGGGGCGGGCCTGCATGTGGGCCACCCGGTGGGTTATCTGTCCACGGACATTGTCGCGCGCTATAAGCGCATGGCGGGCTACAAGGTTCTGCACCCGATGGGTTGGGACAGCTTCGGGCTGCCTGCGGAGCGCTATGCGATGAAGACCGGGGTGCACCCCCAGGTCTCCACCCAGGACAATATCGCCAACTACAAGCGCCAGATGGATCTTCTGGGCCTGGGGTATGACTGGGATCGCGAGATCCAGACCTCCAGCCCGGAATACTATCACTGGACCCAGTTCATCTTTTCCCGGCTCTATAACGCCTGGTACGATCATGACGCCCAGAAAGCCCGTCCCATGGACGAGCTGCCGATCCCGGCCGAGGTCGAGGCTGAGGGCAAGCTGGCGGTCCAGGACTATCAGGACGAGCGTCGGCTTGTGTATTACGAGACCGCGCCGGTGAACTGGTGCGCCGAGCTGGGCACGATCCTCGCCAATGAAGAGGTCTTCGACGGCAAGTCCGAGCAGGGCTATGAGGTGATCCGCGTCCCGCTCAAGCAGGTGAAGATGCGCATCACGGCCTATGCCGAGCGTTTGATCAATGATCTCGACGGTCTCGACTGGCCCGAAGGCATCAAGGATTCCCAGCGCAACTGGATCGGGCGCTCTGAAGGCGTGCAATTGCGCTTCAAGGTTCAGGGCTCCGAGCAGGAAGTCGAAACCTTCACCACCCGCGTCGACACGCTGGGCGGTGTGACCTTCCTCGCCGTCGCGCCCGAGCATGAGCTCGTGGACGTTCTGACTGCGTCGGAACAGAAGGCGGCGGTGGACGCCTATCGTGACGAGGCTGCGCGCAAATCCGATCTTGATCGCACCAAGGACGCCGAGAAGACCGGTGCGCCCACGGGCAGCTTCGCCATCAACCCGGTGACGGGCCGCGCCGTGCCGATCTTCGTCGCCGACTATGTGCTGCCTGATTATGGCACGGGCGCCGTGATGGGCGTTCCGGCCCATGACGAGCGCGACTTCGCCTTCGCCAGCAAGTACGGCCTCGACATCGTCGCGGTGATTGATCCGGGTGCGGACGCGCCTGAGCGCGAGGCCGTGCTGGCGGGCCAGAAGTGCTGGACCGAAGACGGCGTCATGCTGGCGGCTCCCGATGACAGCGAACTTTATCAGGCAGGCGTGCGCTGGCGCGAGGCGCGCGAAGCGGTGGCTGACCATCTGGAAGCCCAGGGCGTCGGCAAACGCGTCATCAGCTATAATCTGCGCGACTGGATCTTTGCGCGTCAGCGCTATTGGGGTGAGCCGATCCCGATCATCCACTGGGAAGACGGCACCCGCACCACGGTTCCCGAGGACCAGCTGCCGCTGACCTTGCCGCATATCGACACCTACAAGCCGACCGGCCACGGGGAATCCCCGCTGGCGCGCGCCGAAGACTGGGTCGAGGTCACCGATCCCGTCACAGGGATGAAGGGCCGCCGCGACACCAACACCATGCCGCAATGGGCCGGCTCGTGCTGGTATTATCTGCGCTTCAAGGACCCGCGAAACAACACCGCCATGGTCGACCCAGAGCTCGAAAAAGCCTGGGGCATGGTCGACCTCTATGTGGGCGGCGCCGAGCACGCCACGCTGCACCTTCTCTATGCGCGCTTCTGGCACAAGGTCCTGTTTGATCTGGGGCTGGTCTCCACGAAAGAGCCGTTCCAGAAGCTGGTGAACCAGGGCCTTCTGACCAGCCACGCCTTCAAGAACGACCGCGGCATCATCCTGCCGGTCGACGAGGTGGTCGAGCGTGAGGACGGCACGTTCGTGCACGAACCGTCCGGCGATGTGGTCGAGCGGGTCGGCGCGAAAATGTCGAAATCGCTCCATAACGTCGTCACGCCTGACGATGTGGTCGAGCGCTTCGGCGCGGACGCCTTCCGCGTGCACATGATGTTCATGGGCCCGGTCGAGGCGATGCGCGAATGGGAGACCGAGAAGGTCGCCAGCGCATTGAAATTCCTGCGCCGCGTCTGGCGCTTCACCACGGAAGGCCTCGCCAATCCGGCGTCGGAAGAGAGCAAGCCCGTCAGCCTCGCGCTCACCAAGCTGGTGCTCGCGGTCACCGAGGACCTCGACAATCTGCGGCTCAATACCGGCATTGCGGAGCTGATGAAGTTCCTCAATGCGGTGGAAGGTCAGCCGGTCACCAAGGCGGTGCTCGATCAGTTCATCACCGTGCTCGCGCCGTTCGCCCCCTTTATGGCGGAAGAGCTGTGGGAGAAAGCCGGTCACAAACCGTCCGTCTTTGACGCCCAATGGCCGACGGCGAACGAGGCCGATCTGGACGCTGCGATCGAGGAGATCGAGGTGGTGATCCAGGAAGGCGGCAAGCGCCGCGACACCATCAAGCTCGCCCCGGATGCGGATGACCAGACCGTGCGCGACGCCTCGCTGGCGCGCCTCGCCGAGATGGGCAAGTCCATCGAAGGCGTGGACATGAACCGCGTCATCGTGGTGCGCGACAAGAAGTCAGGCCGTGTGAAGCTGGTGAACGTCCCCAAGCTCGATCAGGCTTAAGCGCTGGTCTTTGACTATGTGAAAGCCCCGGCGGTGACGCCGGGGCTTTTTTCTCCACAATCCTCTTTCCCGGACTCGGTCCGGGACCCAGAGAATATGAAGCGCTGCGATTTCGGCTCTGGGCCCCGGCCTTCGCCGGGGAAGAGGCGGGGATGCTGAAACCCCGGCCAAGCGCAGTGCCGAGCCGGGGCCTCCATCAGGATAAAGCGCCTGAAGCGGACAGAGGTCCCGGGTCTTCGCTGAGCTCGCCCGGGAATTCAGCGCTGCCGGCGCTACTCCACCTCAAGCGGTTCGCCATCCACCGTGATCTGGGCTTCCATCACGTCTGCGGCGTTCGAGAAGGCGGCAGCGCTATCCTGCTCGCCATCGAGCACCGCCTGGCCTTCATTCAGCACGGGCATGTAAAGCATCGTGCCCTCCGCATCGTCCTCGGCCGTGAAGCGGTCGGCGTTTTCAAGGATGTCGTCCCAGACCGCCCGCACATCGGCCCAATAGTCTTGAGTGCCGTCCCAATAGGTCCGTGCGGCGTGATCGCCTTCAAGGTCATAGCGGCGATAGGTGTTGATGCCGTGCTCACGCACCAGCTCGCGCTCCTCGCCATCGCGAAGGACAAGCTTTGAGTTGTCCTGTTCGTGTGTCCAGCCCCACTCGAGGATCGTGTGGCGGTTCACGGCTTCGATCACATCGTAGTCATCGCGCGTGGTGGCGTCGCGGCGCGGCAGGGGGCGCCAGCTGCGCGCCGGCTCCCAGGTGGAGGCTTCGGGCGCATGCTCCCAGCGGGCGATCCCGGCATAGCGCGGGCTGTCATCGACCTGGTAGACGGTTTGCGACCACGCGCCGTGGGACTGATCCGCGCTCAGATCGTCCATCTCCCAGGCGCCGAAGCCGCGATAGGCCATCAGGCGGTCCGGTTCATACGCCCAATCCTGACGCCAGTGCTTCACCACAAACGGGTCTTCCAGATCCCCGACCAGCAGCAGGTGCTGGAGAGAGATGAAGTCGCCCTCATCGGCGATCACGTAGACCACTTCGCGCGCCGGGGTGACCTTGGGATCGGCCAGCTCGTATGCGGCGTCAATGGGCAGGAATTCGGTGAAATCGAACGTCACTTCGTACTCGCCCGCCATGGCCAGAATTGCCTGACGGTCCGCTTCGAATTCCGACTCATGGTTGGCATACGCATGTTGGGCGTGCGGCGCTTCGTTCAGGGTGGCGCCCGTGCTGGCGCACGCCCCCAGTGTGAGTGCGGCGAGGCTGGCGGTGGCGAGCGTCATCAAGCGCAATCTGGTCATCTCAATGTCCCTGTCTGTCTTGCGGTCAGGCTGAACGAAGCGGCCCTGCCGGCGCGGTCCGCTCTGCGAAAACTTATGCCGACTGCATAGTGCGAAAGATTCTCACTTGCAATCGCAAATGACCTGCGCCATTCAGAGAGAAATTGAGAACTATTCGCAATACGGGGCGAGGACATGACTTCCAAATCTGAGAGACTGAACGCACGCATGTTGATGGCGGCGAGCGTTTCGGCGCTGGCGCTGGCCTCGCCGGCCATGGCCGAAACGGAGGCCAGCCAGGGAGAGGAGGCCAGCGATGTGATCGTGGTCACCGCCACCCGCACCCAGCTGACCAATTTTGACTATCCGGGCCTGACTAGTGTCATTTCGCTCGAAGCGCTGGACCAGAACCGTCCCTCCGACCTCATCGAACTTCTTGAAGACATCCCGGCGCTGGAAGTGTCAGGCGGACCGCGCCGGACCGGTCAGACCCTCAGCCTGCGCGGTCTGGGCCGCGAGAATGTGACCTTGCTGATCGATGGCGCGCGGCAGAACTTCAACAGCGCCCATGACGGCGTGCTGTTCCTGGATCCCTCGCTTCTGGGCCGGGTGGAGAGCGTGCGCGGCTCGGCCGCGTCGCTCTATGGCTCAGGCGCGGCGGGCGGAGTCGTTGCCTTTGAGACGCTGGAAGCGGATGACCTGCTCGAAGACGGCCAGCGCTATGGCGTGCGCGCTTCGGCGGGCTATCGCTCGGTCAATGAGGAAAGCCGCGGCTCGGTGGCTCTGGTGGGCGATTTCGGCAACCTCGAGGGCGTGGCGGCGGTTAGCCTGCGTCAGTCTGGTGATATCGCGCTGGGCTCCGGTGATGATCTCTCAGCCAGTGACGACATCGTCTCCACCCTGCTGGGCGGGGAATGGGATATGGCCGAGGGGGTCGAGCTGGAGCTCGGCTGGCTGAGCTTCCGCAATGACAGCGTCGAGCCCAATAATGGCCAGGGCGCGGCTGGGGTCGATAGTCTCAACCCGCTGATGAACAAGGATGTCGCCTCTGACAGCCTGCGAGCCACCCTGCGCTTTGATTCGCCCAGCCCGCTGATCAATCTTGAGACCACGGTCTATCACAATATCGGCGCTGTGGATGAGGTGGATGCGAGCATAAACCGCCTTGTGGAGCGGGACCTGACCACCACCGGCATTCGAGCGGAGAACCGCGCCGAGTTTGCGCTGGGCGGGCTCGATCTGGCGTTGGTGACGGGCGCGGAATGGTATGAGGACGAGCAGGAAGGCTTTGATTCCGCCACCTCTGACGGGGTGCGGGGCGGCGTGCCGTCCGGCTCCACCCGCTTCACCGGCGTCTGGGCCCAGCTTGAAAGCACGCTCGATCTCGGCGCGGCCGGCGAACTGATCGTCCTTCCGGGCGTGCGCTTTGACCAGTTCGAGAGTGCATCGAGCGCCGCCGATGACAACAAAGACGAGGCCGTCTCTCCCCGCATCGCGGCCACCTGGGCGCCGAATGACAGCATCCGGATATTCGGCAGCTGGTCGGAAGCCTTCCGCGCACCGTCGCTGAACGAGCTTTACCTCAGCGACACCCACTTCTCGCTTCCGCACCCGATCCTGGGCGCGCCGGTCTTCATCACCAACAGCTTCATCGCCAATCCGAACCTGAAGCCGGAAGAGACCGAGACGTTCGAGATCGGCGCCGCCTTCAGTCATGAGGGCCTGTTCACGGCTAATGACCGGCTGGAGATCAAGGGGGCCTGGTTCCAGACCGAGGCTGAGAACCTGATCAATCTCAATGTGGACTTTGCGTTCAATCCGACCTGCTTCGCGCCGCCCTTCATGCCGTGCTCTGCGGGCACGACCTATTCGGAGAACCTCTCCGAAGCCGAACTTGAGGGGTTCGAGATCGCGGCGGCCTATTCGGTCGGGGCGTTCGAGCTGTCCGGCTCCGTCTTCGAAGTGGATGGCGAGGACAAGGCGACGGGCGACCCGCTGGGCGCGCTGCAGCCGGTCATGGGTTTTGTGAATGCACGCTACACGTTTGAACCCCAACGCCTGACCCTGGGCGGCCGGGTGGCGTTCGCCTCTGATTTCGACAAGGGCGCGACCGCCGACGAAGACCGCGATGGCTATGCGGTGCTCGATCTTTATGCGGGCTGGACGCCGCTGGCGGACCAGCCGCTGCGGGTCAATCTGGGCGTCGATAACGTCTTTGACGAGGACTATGAGCGTGTGTTCGCAGGCGTTTCCGAAGCGGGACGCAGCGTGCGCATAGACCTGACCTGGACGGGCGCCTGGTAGAGAGGGCCGACGCCTGTCCCCAGGGGCGCGTCCGGACGCGGGCGCGCCCTTTTCTTTGCGTTCTCCTTGCCCTGGCGTGGGTGTCGGAACACATTAGCGCCAGGGATGAGGGAGGCTTCCATGATCAGACATCTGCGCATACTGGTCGCGATTGGCGTGCTTTCGGGGCTGGGCGCATGCTCCAGCGTCCCGGAACCGCCCGAGCCGCTCGCCGCGACGGAACGCACGATCAGCCAGGGGCAGATTGTCGGCTTCGCGGCGGACAATGCCGCCCAGGTCTGGCTTGGCCTGCCCTATGCGGCCTCAACTGCGGGGGTGAATCGCTGGCGCGCGCCGCAGCCGGCGGCCCGATTCACAGAGCGCTTTGAAGCCCTGACGCATTCCGAGCCCTGTCCGCAGATCATCAACCGGTTGAGCACACGCACGACCGGCCGCGATGAGGGCGATCTGTACGGCAGCGAAGACTGTCTGAAGCTTGATGTCTACGCGCCCAACGGGGCCGGACCGGATAACGCGGACCGGCCGGTCATGGTCTGGATCCATGGCGGCTCGAACACCTGGGGTTTCGCCAGCCAGTATGACGGCTCAAAGCTCGCCCAGGAGCAGGATGTGGTCGTGGTGGTGATTCAGTACCGCCTGGGCCCGCTCGGCTTTTTCGCACATCCGCAGATTGACGAGGGCGAAGGCGCGAACTTCGCCCTGCTGGACCATGTCGCGGCGCTGCAATGGGTGGCGGCGGAAATCGGCCAGTTCGGCGGTGATCCCGACAATGTGACGATCTTCGGCGAGAGCGCGGGCGGGCAGAATGTCGCCGCCTTGCTGGCCTCGCCGCTCGCGTCCGGTCTTTATCATCGGGCAGTCGTGCAATCGGGCTTCTTTGATTCAACGCCGCTGAACGAAGCGCAAGAGGGAACCGAGAACAGCGCCATACCGGCGGCAGAGCGCATGCTGAGCGGTGAGGCGACGGCGTATGCCTTGCGGAACGCCCCGCTTCAGGCGGTTTTTGACGCCTACAATCTGGGCGATGCCCGGGCGGAACTGCCGCGCGTGATCGCAGATGGCGTGACCTTGCCGCGCGAGGGGCTGGCGAGCACGCTGGATGATACGGAGACCTTCAACGCCGTGCCGATCATTTCAGGCGTGAACCGGGACGAGATGAAGCTCTTCAACGCCCTGAACCCGGAGCTGACCCGTCAGCGGTTCGGCGTCCTTATCTCGATCCGTGATCCCCATCTGTATGAGCGCCGCGCCTATTATCAGTCCCGGCTGTGGCGGATCCTGGCGATTGATCAGCCTTTCGCGCGCATGCGCGCAGCGGGTCATGAACCGCTCTGGGCGTACCGGTTTGACTGGGATGACGGGGGCGGATTCCTGACCATGGACCTGTCGGAATTGTTCGGTGCAGCGCACGCCATGGAAATTCCCTTCGTCTTCAACCATTTCGATTTCTTCGGTCCCCTCGACCGGTTTCTGTTCCATCGCAAAAACGCCGACAGCCGCGCCGCACTGGCGGCGGAAATGGGCGCCTACTGGACCGAGTTCGCCCGGACCGGAGATCCGGGCGCGGGCTGGCCGGCCTGGACGGAGGACGGCGTGCTGAAACGCTTTGATGCGCCCACATCAGGACTGCTGGAAGGAACCGACAGCGTGGAGCGCCTGCTCGAGGACCTGGCGAGTGATCCGACGCTTGATTCAGCGGACACCTGCCATATCGCAGAGGCCCTGGTGAACTGGCGGGATGAACTGGAAGCCCGCATCCGGGCGCGCACCGGATGTGAGGTGTAGGGCGTTTCCTCTTGCAGGCATGAAGTGAACAGTGTTCACTTGCTTCCAGAACGAGCGGCCAAGCCGCCGGGGAGGAAGACATGTCTGCAAACGTTTCAGCGCCCGTCGAGGCGGATCTTGATGTGCTCATTGTCGGCGCCGGTCTCTCCGGCGTGGGCGCGGCCTGGCACTTGCAGCATCGCTGCCCGGACCAGTCCTATCTGATCCTGGAATCGCGCGAGAGCCTGGGGGGCACCTGGGACCTGTTCCGCTATCCCGGCATCCGCTCTGACAGCGACATGTACACGTTCGGTTATGCCTTCCGGCCCTGGACGGACGGAAAGGTGTTCGCAGACGGTCCCTCCATTCGAAATTATGTCAACGACACCGCCGAAGAAGCGGGCATCGCTCCCAATATCCGCTATCAGCACAAGGTGGTGGGCGCGCACTGGAGCACCGAAGACGCCCGCTGGACGGTGGAGGTCGCCGTCGGCGAGAGCGGCGCCATCAAGCGCTATACCGCCAAATTCGTCTTCCTGTGCTCGGGCTATTATCGCTATGACCGCGGTTACATGCCGGACTTTCCGGGCATGGCGGACTTCAAGGGCGATGTGATCCATCCCCAGCTCTGGCCCGAAGGCTATGACTATGCGGGCAAGCGGGTTGTGGTGATCGGATCGGGCGCAACGGCGGTGACGCTTGTCCCGGCCATGTCCGACAAGGCCAGCCATGTCACCATGCTGCAGCGTTCGCCCACTTATATCGCGGCGCGACCATCCGTGGACAAGACCGCAGATTTCCTGCGCAAGGTCCTGCCTGCCAAGACGGCCTATGGCCTGACGCGGATCAAGAATGTCTTGCAGGCGATCCTGATCTTCCAGATGTCGCGGCGCTGGCCGGACTTTGTGAAGAAGGGCGTGCTCAAGGCCATTCAGGAGCAGCTGGGCGAAGACTTTGACGTCGAGAAGCATTTCTCGCCCAGCTATCGGCCCTGGGATCAACGCTTCTGCCTGGCGCCGGAAGGCGATTTCTTCGATGTCCTGAAATCGGGCGAAGCCTCGATCGTCACCGACCAGATCGAGCGCTTCACTGAGAACGGCATCCTTCTGAAATCGGGCGAGACGCTGGAAGCGGATCTGATCATCCCTGCAACGGGGCTTGAGATGCAGGTGGGCGGCGGCATGGATATCACCGTGGACGGGCAGCCCTTCGTGGCGCCCGACCATGTCACCTATCGCGGCATGATGCTGTCGGACGTCCCCAATCTGGCGCTGGCCTTCGGCTACACCAACGCGTCCTGGACGTTGAAAGTGGACCTGACGGCCGAGCGGGTCTGCCGCCTGATCAATCACATGAAGGCGCGCAATCTCGATTATGTGGTGCCGACCCCGCCTGAGGGTCTGGAAACCCTGCCTTTGCTCGATTTCTCTTCGGGTTATGTCCAGCGGGCCCTGCCCACGCTGCCGCGACAGGGAGCGACGCCGCCCTGGCGCACCTATCAGAACTATCTGCAGGACATGTTCGCCATCCGGTATGGCAAGCTCGAGGACGGCCATGTGCGCTTCGGCACCGCTGGCGATCAGGTCTTCCGCGCGGGCGCCCCGCTGACAGAGGCGGCGGAGTAGGGCTTGGCCTCCCGCCCATCTTGCGACAAGCTGAAGTTCTTAAGGATAGGGAGCGCCCGCAAGGGCGCCGAGGGAGGACGTCATGGGTTGGGCGCTGTCCATCAACAAAGCCGATATTTCCGACGCCAGGCTGGTGAGGGCCGAGCCGCAGAAGCTGGCTGACGGGCAAGCCCGATTTGCGATCCGGCGCTTCGCGTTGACCGCCAACAACATCACCTATGCCGCATTCGGGGCCGCCATGCGCTATTGGGATTTTTACCCGGCCGAGGACGGCTCGGGTCGACTTCCGGTCTGGGGCTTCGCCGAAGTGGTCGAGAGCCGGGCCCCGGGTCTGGAGGCGGGCGAGCGGGTCTATGGCTACTGGCCGGCGGCGGATGAGGCGGTGCTCACCGTGGATGGGGTCAAGCCGGGGTCTTTCCTCGAGGTCTCGCCCCATCGCGCCGAGCTGGCGGGCGCCTATAACCGCTATGTGCGCTGCCAGGCCGATCCGGGCTATGCGCCCGAGCGTGAAGCCGCTCAGATGGTGCTGCAGCCGCTCTTCATCACCTCCTTCCTGATCGACCTGCATCTGCGGGACCATGAGTGTCTGGGCGCGAGCCAGATCACCCTCACCAGCGCCTCGTCCAAGACCGCGCTGGCGCTGGCGCATCTGCTGCACGCCAATCCGCCCGAGGGCGTGAAAATCGAGGCGCTGACCTCGGCCCGTAACGCCGGTTTCGTCAAATCCACCGGCTATTACGATGTCATCAGCACTTATGACGAGATAAACGGCTTCAAGCCCGAACCGCGCCGCCTGATCGTGGACTTCGCGGGGGATTCCAAGGTGAACAAGGCGATCCATGAGACGCTGGCCGATGATCTTATCGGCAATATCCGTGTGGGCGGCGCCCATTGGGAGAACTCGGCTCCTCCGGGCGCGATGCCGGGGCCGAAACCGGTCTTCTTTTTTGCACCCGATCATGTGCGTGACCGGATGAAGGCCTGGGGGAGCGAAGAGTTCGGCCGCCGTTACGGCGCAGCGTGGATGAGCTTTGTGGAAGCGGGCCAGACACTCTTCACCGAAGAGGAATTTGGCGGCGGAGAAGGCGCGCTCAAGGCCTATGACAAGCTGATCGTGGGCAATTTTGATGCGGCCAGCGCGATGACGGTGAAGGCGGGGTAAAAAGCCTGAATTCCCCGGGCGAGCATAGCGAAGACCCGGGACCTCCCTCCTCAAAGAGCGCCTTATCCTGCACGAGGCCCCGGCTCTGCGCGTCGCTTGGCCGGGGTTTCAATTTTTGAAGAGGCCTAGCCCCCCTCGATCTCCTCGCGGAGCATTTCCAGTTCCAGCCAACGCTCTTCCTTGGCCGCCTTGTCGTCGGTCAGACGCGCATGCTCTTTCGTGGCGGCATTGAAGCGCTCGGGGTTCTTGGTGAAGAGCGTCGAATCCGCCAGCTCGGTTTCGAGCTTGGCCAGCGTCGCCTCGATCTTTTCAATCTCGCCGGGCAGGGTTTCCAGCGCGTGCTTGTCCTTGAAGCTGAGCTTGCCGGCGGATTTGTTCTTCGGCTTCTCGCCCTTGGATTTGCCCGCGGCCTTCTCGGCCTTCTCGGCCGCCTTTCGGGCTTTCACGCCTTCGCCGCGCTGGGCGACCATGTCCGAATATCCGCCTGCATAGACGCGCCAGACCCCGTCCTCTTCCCAGGCGATGGTGGCGGTGGCGGTGCGATCGATGAAGTCCCGGTCGTGGCTCACCAGAAGCGCCGTGCCGTTATAGTCCGAGATCAGCTCTTCCAGGAGATCCAGCGTTTCAAGATCAAGATCGTTGGTCGGCTCGTCGAGCACCAGAAGGTTGGACGGCAAAGCTAGCGCCCGCGCCAGCATCAATCGCGCTCGTTCCCCGCCCGAAAGGGCATGGACCGGCGTGCGCGCCTGTTCGGGGCTGAACAGGAAGTCCTTCATATAGGCTTGGACGTGCTTGACGGTTCCGGCGACCTCGATGCGCTCCCCGCCACCGGGCGCGATGGCTTCGACAACGGTCCAGTCGGGCTTGAGCGCGGCGCGGCGCTGGTCGAGGCTGGCGATCTCGAGATTGGTGCCAAGCTTCACCGCGCCCGCATCCGGTTCGATCTGGCCGGTCAGCACCTTGATCATCGTGGTCTTGCCCGCGCCATTGGGGCCGACCAGCGCGATCCGGTCGCCGCGGGCGATCTTGATGGAGAGGTCGGAAAAGATCGGGCGACCGTCATAACTCTTGGAGATGCGATCCGCCTCGATGACGCTCTTGCCGGACCGGTCCGCCTCGCTGACCGACAGGCTGGCCGCGCCTTGCGGGCCGCGCCAGTTCTTCAGGTCCGACTTCATCGCCTGCAGTTCGCCGACGCGGCGCACATTGCGTTTGCGGCGCGCTGTCACGCCATAGCGCATCCAGTCTTCCTCGCGCGCGATCTGACGCTCGAGCTTGTGGCGTTTCATTTCCTCGGTCTCGAACACCTCGTCGCGCCAGGCCTCGAAATGCGCAAAGCCGCGATCGAGACGCCGCGTCTTGCCGCGATCGATCCACAGGGTCTGACGTGTGAGGTTCTCGAGGAAGCGCCTGTCGTGGCTGATCAGCACCAGCGCGCCGCGATGGCTGTTGAGCTCGCTTTCCAGCCATTCAATCGCCGGAAGGTCGAGATGGTTGGTCGGTTCATCCAGCAGCAGGATGTCGGGCTGGGGCGCGAGCGTCCGCGCCAGCGCCGCCCGGCGGGCCTCGCCGCCTGACAGGGTCGCCGGGTCGGCTTCGGGATCAAGACCCAGATGCTCAGCCAGATAGTCGGCGCGATAGGCGTCGTCGCCCGGGGCGAGCCCGTCGCGGATATAGGCGATGACGCTGTCATAGCCGGTCAGGTCCGGCTCCTGGGGCAGATAACGCAGGGTGGAGCCGGGATGCACGAAGCGCTCGCCGCCATCCGCCTCGATGATCCCGGCCGCGATCTTCAGGAAAGAGGATTTGCCCGATCCGTTCCGCCCCACGAGGCCGATGCGTTCGTTCTCGCGCACGATGAGATCGGCGCCGGTGAGCAACGGGGTCGCCCCAAAGGTGAGGTGCGTATCGGTCAGGGTCAGGAGCGGTGCAGACATGGCTTAGCCGTTAGCCGAGCGTCGGGGCGCTGTCACCCTTCCAGATCATGGGGCTGGCGAAATCCGCGGCAAATCCGGTGAAGCCGCTGACAAGAAAAATTCATATGAAAATTCTTCGAATGAGAAAACCTATAAGAAAATAATGACAAAGAGGGTTCATTGGATCCAGTTCATGGAATCCGCTATAAGTATTCGCAACGGCAGCAGGGCGAGAAAGAGTCATGAAATCAGAAAATGAGATTCTGAATCGAATTTACAATTTGAGCGGCGATCCTGAAGAAACGCGGGATGCTTACAAGGACTGGGCCGAAAACTATGATGACGATACGGTCGAGGGCATGGGCTATGTCGCGCCTGCCGTCGCCAGCGACAAGCTGCGCGCGCTTCTGCCCGACACCTCCATCCGGATCCTGGACGCAGGTTGTGGCACGGGCCTGGCCGGGGTCGAGCTGAACAAGCGCGGCTATCAGAATGTGGACGGCATGGATCTGTCGCCCGACATGCTTACCGTCGCGCGTCGCAAGGAGGTCTATGACGATCTGCGCGAGGCGGACATGACCGAGACGCTCGACTATCCCGATAACGCTTATGACGCGATCATCTGCGTCGGCGCCTTCACCCACGCCCATGTGGGGCCGAAGGGCTTTGACGAGCTGGTGCGCATCACCCGTCCCGGCGGCGGGATCGTTGCGACCGTCCACGAAGATGTCTGGGATGAAGACAAGTACGCGGACTATCTCAAGAAACTCGAGGCCTCCGGCAAGGCGAAGATCCGCGAGGCGGACGAGGCGGATTACCACGTCCACAAATGCCGGCTTGTGGTGCTGGAGCCCGTCTAGGACCTAGTCCAGCGGCAGAACGGGCGTGCGCTTGACCGTGCCGAAGGCGAAGCTGGTCTCTATGCCGGCGATGCCCGGCACGGGATGCAGGCGCTCGCGCATGAAGCGTTCATAGCCGGACTGGCTGTCGACGACGACCTGCAGCAGATAATCCTCTGCGCCTGAGGTGAGGTGGCATTCCAGCACTTCATCGAGCCGCAGAATGGCTTTCTCGAAGGCGGCGACGGTCGCCGGTGCGTGATTGGCGAGCTTGATCCTGAGAAAGGCCGTAATGGGCAGGCCCGCCTTGTCGCGATCCAGGATCGCCGCATAGCCGGTGATCAGCCCGCTCTCTTCCAGCGCGCGGACCCGTCTCAGACAGGGTGAGGGCGACAGGCCGATCTGGTCGGCCAGGGCCTGATTGGTGATGCGCCCGTCTTGCTGAAGGGCGGTGAGAAGGCGTCGATCCGTGCTGTCCATGGTGCTATTTTAGCAGATTCTGCCAATATGGATACAGTCAGGGGCTGAAATGGCAAGCCTCTTCTGCGTCCTTGCGCGTATTCTGTCTCCGTCAGTCAGGGAGGATGACGACGTGGACGGATCAGCGCCAATCACTCGCAAACCCGGCTTCTCCACCCGCGCCATTCATGCGGGCTATGAGCCGGCCAAAGAAGGGGGCGCGCTGGTCCCTCCGCTCCATCTGTCCTCGACCTTCGCCTTCGAAACGGTCGAGGATGCGGGCGCCGCGTTTTCCGGCGAGCAGCCTGCTCACTTTTACACCCGCATCTCAAACCCAACGCTCGATCTTCTTGAGCGGCGCATCGCCGATCTTGAAGGCGCCGAAGCGGGCGTCAGCTTCGGGTCGGGCATGGGGGCGATCACCTCTGTGCTCTGGAGCCTGCTGGAGCCGGGCGACGAGATCCTGGCGGACAAGACCCTGTATGGCTGCACCTTCGCCTTTCTCAATCACGGACTGTCGCGCTTCGGGATCAAGGTGAGCCATGTGGACATGAGCGACATCGACGCCGTGATTTCGGCCATGAGCGAGAAGACGCGCGTCGTCTATTTCGAGACCCCCGCCAACCCGACCATGAAGCTCGTCGACATTGCCGCTGTCGCCGCGGTGGCGCGCGCGCATTCCGCCATGTGCGTGGTCGATAACACCTACGCCACGCCGCTCATCACCCGCCCCATCGAGCGCGGCGCGGATGTGGTGGTGCACTCGGCCACAAAGTACCTTGGCGGTCATGGCGATCTGGTGGCCGGGATGGCCGTGGGCTCCGCCGAGGTCATGGAACGCGTCCGGCTTTACGGCCTCAAGGACATGACTGGCGCGGCGCTGTCGCCGTTCAACGCCATGCTGATCCTGCGCGGGCTGAAAACCCTGTCCCTGCGGATGGAGCGTCACAGTCAGACCGCGGATGCCGTGGCCCGCTGGCTCAGCGCTCACCCGCAGGTGCGCGAGGTGGCGTACCCGGGGCTTGAAAACGGGCCGCAATACGCGCTAGCCCGTTCCCAGATGCAGCAATTCGGCGGCATGATCGCCTTTGAGCTCGAAGGCGGGTTCGAGGCGGGCGTGCGGATGATGAACGCCATGAAGCTGGCGCTGCGCGCGGTCAGCCTCGGGGATGCGGAAACCCTGATCCAGCACCCGGCCTCAATGACCCATTCCGCTTACAGCGCCGAAGAGCGTGCGCTTTACGGCATTTCAGACGGTCTGGTGCGCCTGTCCGTCGGCCTGGAAGACGCCGATGACATTCTGGGCGATCTCGAGCAGGCCTTGATGGCTTGAATTTCTTCAAGGGTGTCATCCCGGACGCGAAGCGATCCGGGATCTGCCGCAATCACTCTGTTCTGATAACAGAGACGCTGTCACCAGATTCCGGCTCAAGGCCGGGATGAAGTGAAAGTCAGAAGCAAACCTGTCCTACTTCACCACCCGCAGGAAGCCGCCAATGCGGTTCAGCGTGTCGGTGATCTCGGGGAAGTCCTTCGCGCCTTCCGCCGCGATCCCTGCGGGCACGTCATGGGTTTCGGCGATCGCATGCAGCGTCTTGTAGGCGGCGACGGTCGCAGGATCGTTCGCCGCAATGTCTTTCGCCAGGGCGGCCACGGCCTCGTCGAGCGCGTCCTTGCTGTCATAACAGGCGTTGGCGAGGCCCCAGTCAAAGGCGTCCTGGCCCGAGAATGTCCGCGCGGAATAGGAAATTTCCTTCGCCCGACGCAGGCCCACCGCATCCACCAGCGTCTGGCTCATCCCCCAGGTGGGGCGAATGGCGAACTTGGCGTGGGTGTCGCCGAACTTGGTGTCGGTGGTGGTGTGGATGAAGTCGCAATGCAGCGCGAACTCCAGCGCGCCGGTGAAGCAGGCGCCATGCACCTTGGCGATGACGGGTTTGGAGCTGGCGCGCACGGCCTGCATCAGACGGCTCGCCGGTTCGTCAAACACCGAGCCGACCCGGCCCGCCTTCGGCTTGGCGCCGGACAGCACCTTGAGATCCACGCCCGAACTGAAGGCCCGGCCCGCGCCCTCGATGATGAGGACTGACGGACCGTTTTCGTTCTCGGCGCGATGGAGCGCCTCGATCAACTCTTCCAGCATGGGCGGGATCAGCGCGTTCAGCGCGTCGGGCCGGTTCATGCGGATGGTCAGGACCGCATCGTCGCGCACAGTTTCGATATAGTCGTAAGCCATTGGTCTTCCTGTATCGAAGCGCTGCGTCAGCCTGCCGCGAGAGCGAGAGGACGGCGCGTCGGATCATCCGTTCGAAGCGGCGCGCCTGGGGACAATCCTGGCTGGCCGGGGCGCTTCGCGATTGTCAGGGCGCCACGCTAGCTGTGCTCGCCTTTTGCGTCAGCAAAAAATCGTCTAAGACCAGCCTCCCTTCCGCCTCTCATCCAAGATATCGGTCCGCCCTCATGAAACCGTTTCCGAACAAGTACGACGCCAAAGCTTCCGAAGCCGCCCTTCAGGCCCGCTGGGCCAAGGACGATGCCTTCGTCTGGGATCCGAACGCGCCGGCGGACACCGACTATGTGATCGACACGCCGCCCCCGACCGTGTCGGGCGCGCTGCATGTGGGTCACGTCTATTCCTACACCCAGGCCGACATCATGGCCCGCTACATGCGGATGAGCGGTCGCAATGTGCTCTATCCGATCGGCTGGGACGATAACGGCCTGCCGACAGAGCGGCTGGTGGAGAAGGTGAAGAAGGTGCGCGGCGGGACCATGTCGCGCGAGGAATTCGTCGCGCTCTGCAAGGAGGTGATCCCGCCTTACGAGCAGCAATTCCGCGACCTGTTCGGCCGTCTGGCGCTGTCGGTGGACTGGAGCCGGGAATATCAGACCATCTCCGACGAGAGCCGCTCGGTGAGCCAGATGTCCTTCCTGGACCTTTATCACAAGGGCCTGCTGGAGCGTCGCCTGGAGCCGACCCTGTGGGACCCGGCCGACCGCACCGCCATCGCCCAGGCCGAGGTTGAAGAGACCGAGCGCGAAGGCAAGCTCAACTACATTCCCTTCGCCATTGAGGGTGAGGATATCGAGCCGGCGATCATCGCCACCACGCGCCCTGAACTGATCGGCGCCTGTGGCGGCCTGATGATCCACCCCGATCACCCGCGCGCGGGTGAACTGATCGGCAAGCGCGCCATCAGCCCGCTCTACAACGTGCCCGTCGAGATCTATGCCGAGGACACGGTCGATCCTGAAAAGGGCACCGGCATCGTGATGTGCTGTACCTTTGGCGATGTCACCGACATTCAATGGTACCGCACCCACAAGCTGCCCTTGCGCCTCGTCATCGACCAGGCGGGCAAGATGATCGACGAGCTGCCCATCGGCACGGATGACTGGCCGAGCCTCGATCTTGAGAGCGCCAAGGCGACCATGGCGGCGCTGGCGGGCCTGAAAGCCGCCAAGGCCAAGGAAACCATCCTTGAGATGCTCAAGGAGCGCGATCTCGTCCTCAAGCAGGAAACCACCCATCAGGTGATCCCGATCGCGGAACGCTCCGGTGCGCCGCTTGAGATCATCGTGACCCCGCAATGGTTCATCCGGACCCTCGATTTCAAGGAACAGATCCTTGAGAAGGGGCGCGAGATCACCTGGCGTCCGGCCTATATGCGCCAGCGTTTTGAAAGCTGGGTTGAGGGTCTGAAATGGGACTGGTCGATCTCGCGCCAGCGCCATTTCGGCGTGCCGCTTCCCGTCTGGTATTCCAAGCGCCCGGGCGAGGAAGGGCAGATCATTGTCCCCACCAAGGACCAGCTGCCCGTCGATCCGACCACGGACCTGCCCCAGGGCTATGAAGCCCATGAGATCGAGGGCGAGCGCGATGTGATGGACACCTGGGCGACCTCCTCGGTCAGCCCGCAGCTCAACACCCGCTCGATCAACGAGGACTACGCCCTCGATATCGAATCCCACCGCCGCCAGTTCCCGATGGCGCTGCGTCCGCAGGCGCACGAGATCATTCGCACCTGGGCGTTCTACACCATCGTCAAGGCGCTCCATCACGAGAACACCGTCCCGTGGTCCAATATCGCGATCTCGGGCTGGTGCCTGGCGTCAGACGGGTCGAAGATGTCCAAGTCCAAGGGCAATGTGATCGACCCGATCAAGATGCTGGACGAATACGGCACGGACCCGGTCCGTTACTGGACCGGCACCTCGCGTCTGGGGCAGGACACAGCGCTGTCGCCGAACACCCTCAAGCAGGGCAAGCGTCTGGTCACTAAGCTGTGGAACGCCGCCAAGCTCGCCGCGATGAGCCTTGAAGGCGCCGAGAGCCATGGCGTGCTCAACCCGACCACGCCCAAGGGCGACATTGAAAGCGGCGTGATCTCTCATCCGCTCGATCAATGGCTGCTGGGCGAGCTGAGCCAGACCATCGCCAAGGCGACCGAGGCGTTCGAAAATTACGAGTACGCCGCCGCCCAGCGCGAAGTGGAAGACTTCTTCTGGCGCACCTATTGCGACAACTATCTCGAGATCGTCAAACGCCGCACCCGGTTTGAAGGCAAGCCTGAGGGCGAAGAGCTGTCCGCGGTCCATACGTTGTGGCACGCCACCGATGCGCTGATCCGCCTGTTCGCGCCCTTCATTCCCTATGTCACCGATGCGCTTTACGACGTGATGATCGGCGATCGCGAGGGCATGCCGTCCACTGTCCATGCTCGCGGCATGTGGCCGAAGGCCGCCGATCAGGCGCCGGCCGGCGCGTTCGAGAAAGAGGGCGAAGCCTTCGTCCAGATTCTCGCCGCCGCCCGCAAGGTGAAGTCCGAAGCCCAGGTGTCAATGAAGACCGCCGCCAACACGCTAACCATCTCCGGTCAGGGCGCTGGCGCAGTGGCCGAATTGATTGGTGAAACCGCCGAGGATCTGATGGCGGTGACAAGCGCGGGCGAGATCGTCCGCGCTGAAACCGCACCTGAAGGCGTGGCTTCGGTCGTGTCGCCGGACGAGCGTTTCACGGTCTCCATGGACCTGATCATCGAGGAGAAGAAGGCGGAAGGCTGAACCTTCCCCTTACTCTGAAACCGGCAGGGTGAAGACGAAGCAGGCCCCTTCACCCGCACCGGGCTCGAGCCAGATCTTGCCGCCATGGCGCTCGAGGATCAGGCGCGCCTGCGCCAGACCCAGGGCTGCGCCCGGATAGGTCTCGCGCGGATGCAGACGCTCGAACGGGGTGAAGAGTTTGCCGGCGAGCGCCGGATCAACGCCGATCCCGTCATCACGCACCTCGATTCGGTGGTGGTGGCCCTCACGTTTGGCGCTGATGGCGATCTGCACGCCGGGCCCACGTCGGAATTTCAGGGCATTGTCGATGAGCGCTTCAAGCACTGGCTTGAGCAGCGCCGGGTCCCCGCTCACTACAGGCAGCGAGGCAGCCGTCAGATGCGCCTCGGCCGTCCTGATGAGGTCTGACTGCGCCTCAAGGGCCTCCGCCAGAAGCACGTCGAGTGCGACCGTCTCGTGTTTCAGAGGGCGTGTCGCGACCTCGATATAGGCAAGACAGGCCTGAATGAGGGTGCGCATGCGCTGGGCGGCGTCAGAGATGAAGTCCAGACTCTGGACGCCGTCTGCATCAAGCGCTTCATCATAGCGCTTTGACAGGAGGCTCGAGAAAGCGAGCATCTTGCGCACAGGTTCCTGCAGGTCATGCCCGGCGCTGGCGCCGAAGCGGCGCAGGAATTCGATCTGGCGAGCGCCCGGATCGACGCGTTGCAAACGCAGCAATCTCAGGCCGTCAGCGCCCAGGGGGGCCAGTTCAGCCTGATAGGTCGAACCATCATCCGCCTGCACGGTCAATGACGGGCCGGGCGTGGCTGGTATGGCTGCTTCGCAAAGCCTGGGCAGGTCCGGACAGCGTGAGCGCTCCTGCTCGAACGCAGCATTCCAGCCTGCGATTTCGCTGGTCGCGTTCAGCAGAATGCAGGGGTCCGGCAGCGCATCAAAAAGCGTTTGTGTGGAGAGACCTGAGGGAAAACTGCGAGGCGGCATGTAAGCTCCCGGGTGTGCCCGCCCTGAACAGACGGCGCCGAGCGCGCTGGCGTTGAAGCGCACGATAGCTATTGTGCATGACTTTCCATCGAAGTCTCTGCCTCTGGAGCCATAGTCTTGTCCGCCACCACTGCGCCGATCTTTCAGGTCTCCGATCTCAATGTGCGTTTTGATACGCCGGATGGAGAAGTTCACGCCGTTCGCGGGGTCAATCTGGAAATCTCGCCGGGCGAATGCCTGGCCGTGGTGGGCGAGTCCGGGTCCGGCAAGAGCCAGACCTTTCTCGCCGCCATGGGGTTGCTGGCGTCAAACGGCAAGGCGGAAGGCTCGATCAGGTATTCCGGTCAGGAAATCCTGAATCTGCCGCCGTCCAAGCTGAACGCGGTGCGCGGCAAGTCCATGACGATGATCTTCCAGGATCCGCTGACCTCGCTGACGCCGCACATGCGGGTCGGCGCCCAGCTTGAGGAAGTGCTGAAGATCCACACCGATCTGCGCGGCGAGGCGGCGACCAAACGGTGTCTGGACTGGCTGGAGCGCGTCCGCATTCCTGAAGCGGCGCGTCGCCTGAAGCAGTTCCCGCACGAGCTGTCCGGCGGCATGCGCCAGCGCGTCATGATCGCCATGGCGATGCTGTGTGAGCCTGACCTGCTCATTGCGGACGAGCCGACCACGGCGCTTGATGTGACCGTTCAGGCCCAGGTGCTCGACATCATGGACGAGCTGAAGGCTGAAACCGGCGCCGCCATCGCCCTGATCACGCACGATATGGGCGTTGTGGCGCGCATGGCTGACCGCGTGCAGGTGATGAAGCACGGCGAATACGTGGAAGGCGGCGATGTCTATGACATCTTCCGGTCTCCCAAGCACGAATATACCCAGATGCTTCTGGATGCGATGCCGCGCATTGACCAGCCTGACAAGCCGGGTCACGAAGCCTTGCCGCCGCGCGAAGCGATCGGCGAGGACAAGCCGCTTCTGGTGGCCGATGACGTGAAGGTGCACTTCCCGGTCGTGGTGGGCGGCGGCCTGTTTCCCAAGACCAAGCCGCTGAAGGCCGTCGATGGCGTCAGCTTCGAGCTCAAGGAAGGCGAGACGCTCGGGATCGTGGGCGAATCCGGCTGCGGCAAGTCCACGCTGGCGCGCGCCGTCCTGCGCCTTGTGCCGGCGAGCGCGGGCGCAGTGAGCTGGATCGGCAAGGATCTTCTGTCCATGAAGCCGCGCGCGCTGGAAGAGGTCCGCGAGGATCTGCAGATCGTCTTCCAGGATCCGCTGGCCTCGCTTAATCCGCGCATGACCATCGGCGCATCGATCGCCGAACCCATGCTGACCTTCCGCAAGACCATGTCGTCCAAGGAGCGTGAGGCCGAGGTCAAGGCGATGATGGAGCGGGTCGGGCTCGATCCGAACATGATCAACCGCTATCCGCATGAGCTGTCGGGTGGTCAGAACCAGCGCGTCGGTATTGCCCGCGCCATGATCCTCAAACCGAAGCTGGTGATCTGCGACGAGGCGGTGTCAGCGCTCGACGTGTCCATCCAGGCCCAGATCATCGAACTGCTGATCGGTCTGCAGAAGGATTTCGGCCTGTCGATGATGTTCATCTCGCACGACCTGTCCGTGGTGCGCGAAGTGTCCCACCGGGTCATGGTGCTGTATCTGGGCCGCATTGTGGAGCTGGCCGACCGCGAGGCGATCTACACCGATGCGCGCCATCCCTACACCAAGGCGCTGATCAGCGCCGTGCCCATCCCCGATCCCGAGATCGAGAAGACGAGGGAGCGCCTGAAGCTGACCGGGGATCTTCCCAGCCCGCTCGACAGCCGCGCCCAGCTGCGCTTCATGAAGTCCAAGCTGATCGATGATCCCGATGCGGAACAGTACCGGCCGCAATTGCTCGAGGTGTCGCCGGGGCACTGGGTCGCCGAGCATGATCCTATTGATTAACTGGCCGTCTGAGCTGCGCTCGCCAGCCGGTTAAATGGGAATTCATTTGCCTCTGCGGGGCATGTCCTTATTTTCGCCATAGTTGGAGAAATCCGAAAACTGAGGTGAACGATCATGGTCAAGCTCAATTCCCGCATCGCCGCATGCTGCCTGTCGCCGCTCGCTGCGATGATGCTCTGGGCTTGTTCGGATCAGCAGGCTGCTGATCCTGGAAATGATCTGGCCGCCGCCTTTGAAAGCGCCAGCTTCCCGCATGAAGCCAGCGATATCGCCGCAGACCCGGCCGTCCGTTACGGTGTGCTCGACAATGGTCTGCGCTACGCCATTCTGGAGAATGACACGCCGACGGGCACGGCCGCTCTGCGCATGGTGTTCGATGTCGGTTCTCTGGCGGAAGAGGAAGACCAGCGCGGTCTGGCCCATTTCATCGAACACATGGCGTTCAACGGAACGACTCACGTGCCCGAGGGCGAGATGGTCGCGCTGCTGGAGCGGTATGGGCTGGCCTTCGGGGCGGATACCAACGCCTTCACGGGACGTGAGGTGGTCGGTTACCAGCTCGACCTTCCGAGCAATTCCGACCAGATGCTGAATGTCGGCCTGTTCCTGATGCGCGAGACCGCATCGGAGCTGACCTTTGACAGCGATGCGATCGATCGCGAGCGCGGGGTCATTCTGGGGGAGGAGCGCTACCGCAACACACCGATCCGCCGCTTCTTCAACGCCTATTATACCTTCCTCTACCCGGACACGATCATCACCGAGCGCGACTCCATCGGCACGGTCGAGGTGATCGAGAATGCGCCGGCCGAACGCCTGATCGCCTATTACAACGATTACTACACGCCTGAACGCGGCATGCTGGTCGTGGTCGGCGATGTGGACGCCGACATGATCGAGGCGAAGATCCGCGACGGCTTCGACATCAGCCTTGAGGGGCTGGATGTGGAGCATGTGTCGAGCTTCGCCAGCTGGGATCAACCGACCCCGGCGGCCCCGGATCCCGATATCGGCACGGTGGCGGATCCCCAGGAGCCCGAATTCGGCTTCTTCTATGATCCGGACGTGTTCACGCTCATCACGGTGGACGTGATCGAACCCGGCGCGGCGCCCTATGACACGCAGGAGGCCCGGTTTGAAGACCTGCTGCGTCAGCTGGGCAATGGCATCGTTCAGCGCCGCCTGCAGAGCGACATCAATCGCGGGGCGTCGCCGCTGGTCCAGGCCAGCCTGTCCTATGGCAATGAATTTGATCTGGTGAACAAGGCGGGCCTGTTCGCTGTGTCCAGCCCGGAGCGCTGGCGCGAAGGCGTCGCCACGCTGGAACAGGAGCTGCGCCGCGCCCAGGAATACGGCTTCACTCAGGCCGAGCTCAACGAACAGCTCGCCAATGTGCGCACCAGCCTGCGCAACGCCGTCGACCAGGCGGATACGCGTCAGAGCGGCGATCTGGCGGACGGGCTGTGGTCGAGCTGGATCGAGGGGGAGGTCTTCTCATCCCCGACAGATGTCATGGCGCGCTTCGAAGCGCTTGAGGACCAGATCACGGTGGAAGCGGTGGAAGACGCCTTCAACCGTATCTGGACGGCGTCTCCGCCCAAGGTGATGGTGGCGCTCAATCAGGACGTGACCGATGGCGACGCAGCAGTGCGCGAAGCCTGGCTCGCCTCTTCCGCGGAACCGGTGGACCCTGTCGTGGACGCGGGCGTGGTCGAGTTCGCCTATACCGACTTCGGAACGCCGGGCGAGGTGGTCAGCACCAACCGGATCGAGGATCTGGGCGTGGACCAGGTCGTGTTCGACAATGGCGTCATGCTCAACGTCAAGACCACCGATTTCGAGGACAATGTGATCCGTGTGCGCGTGGATTTCGGCGCCGGCGATCTGACCCCGCAACCGACCGCTGCGGCTGGCACCATTCTGGGCGCCGTGTTTGGCGGCGGCGGTCTTGAAGCCCATGATCGCGATGAGCTGCAACGTCTGCTCGCCGGTCGCTCCGTGGGCTATGGCCTGAATGTGGGCCCGGACAGCTTTGCCTTCGCGAACGCCACCACCCCGACCGATTTCGAGCTGCAGATGCAGGTCCTCGCCGCTTTCATGACCGCGCCGGGCTGGCGCGAAGACGGGCTGAACCAGTTCCGCGCTATTGCCGAGGAAATCCGTCGCGGCCAGAACGCCCAGGCGGTCCAGGTGGCGGTGAACCGGGTGGGACGCATGCTGCGCTCGGGCGATCCGCGCTGGGGCTTCCCCACGGCCGAGGAAGTCAACGCCTTCACGATGGAGCATGCCCGCACCATGCTCGAGCCGGCGCTTCAGAACGCTCCGATCGAGATCACCATTACGGGGGATGTGTCGACTGAACGCGCCATCGAGGTGGTCGCTGAAACCTTCGGCGCGCTTGCGGATCGCGACGAGAGCTGGCCTGCCTATCAGGACAACGCCGCGATCGAATTCCCGGCGCCGACCGAAGAGCCGGTGATCGTGACCTTCAACGGTCAGGATTATCAGGGCATGGCGAATGTCTATTACCCGACCACGGACGGCATCAATGCGCGCGAGCGACGCGCCTATGACCTTCTGCGCGCGGTTTACAATCTCAAGGCCATTGACCGTTTCCGCGAGCAGGAAGGCGCCACCTACTCCGCCATCGTTTCGAGCCAGCAATCGCGGGTCTCGGAAGGCTATGGCTTCATGTGGGTCGGCCTGGACGTGAATGTCGCCGACATCGACCGGATGTACGACATCGCCGACGAGATCGCGCTGGCCATGGCCAATGGCGATATTTCCGAGGACGAGCTGCAGCGTGCCCGCAACCCGATCATGGAAAGCCTTGAAGAGAATTTCGAGCGCAATCCGTTCTGGGTGAACGCCCTGTCGCGGATCCAGACCCATCCCGAGGATCTGGAGCAGATCCGGTCCATCCAGTCCGACTATCGCGACGTGACCGTGGATGAGCTGGTCGCGCTGGCCGAGCAGTCCCTGCGGCCCGATGAAGCCTACCGCGTCACCATCCTGCCGCAGAGCGCCGCGACCGAAGCGGAATAGTCAAAACCGATGCGGTCAGGCGATGCGCCTGGCCGCGTCTGGGCTCTCGACCTTCTGGGCAGTCCTGATACTCTCCCGCCAAAGCGTCCGGACTGTTCGGGCGCTCATGCCCAAGGGGGAGTTCGCATGAACCGTTTTGCGCTGTTGACCACCGCCGCTCTTGTCAGCCTCGGCCTCGCTGCGTGCGGCGCTCCGCAGGCTGAAGAGTCCGACGCCGCTGCGTCCGGCGAACAGGAGCTCAGCGAGACCGAAGCCCAGGTCAACGACATTCTTGAAGCCATGGCGGACACCGCCGAGGCCTCCGAGGAAGAGCGGATTGTCGCTGAAGCGCGTCGTTGCACGGCCGAAGGCGATGCCGGCGAGTATGACCTGCCCGAACGGGGCGAGGATCAGGCGCTCGCTGATTTCAATGCGGCTGTAGGCGAGGCCTACCTTGCCCAGAACGCTCAGAGCGCCTGCGTCTTCACGCTGCCGTCCGGTCTGCAGTTCCGGGTGGACCGCGCCCGTGACGGCGCGTCTCCGGATCCGCGCGGCGAGCTGGTCGAGGTCAATTATGAAGGCACGCTGATCAATGGTGAGGTGTTTGACAGCTCCTATGCCCGGGGTCAGTCCGCCACCTTCCCGTCCAACCGCCTGATCCGCGGCTGGGTCGAGGCTCTGCCCCTGATGAATGTGGGCGAGGAATGGACGCTGTTCATCCCGTCCGACCTGGCTTACGGGCCCACCGGCACCCAGGGCGGTCCGATCGGTCCGAACGAGACGCTGATCTTCCGTCTCGAGCTGATCAGTCTGCCCAACCGTCCGATCGACGAGCAATAGGCGCATGCGCACCGCAACCGACTGGCTGGCCGAGCTGGTGTCCTTTGACACCACCTCGCGCAATTCCAATCTCGCCCTGATCGACCGGGTCGAGTCCTATCTCGCCGAGTTGGGCGCGGAGTGTCATCGCATCGAAAGTCCTGACGGGACGAAAGCCAATCTGCATGCGGTCCTCGGGCCGCATGTGGATGGCGGCGTGGTTCTGTCGGGCCATACCGATGTTGTGCCGGTGGATGGCCAGGACTGGAGCACGGACCCGTTCACCCTGACAGAGCGCGACGGCAAGCTTTACGGTCGCGGCTCGTGCGACATGAAAGGGTTTATCGCCTGCGCGCTGGCCAAGGCGCCGAGTTTTGCAAAGGCCGCGCTGAAACGTCCGGTCCATTTCGCCTTTTCCTATGACGAGGAGATCGGCTGTCTCGGGGCGCCGGACATGATCCGACAGATGGCGGGCCACGCCCCGCGCCCGTCCTGCGTCATCGTGGGCGAGCCCACCGAAATGGCGGTCGTGACCGGCCACAAGGGGCTCTTTTCGGTCCGGGTCGAGGTGACGGGGAAGGAAGCGCATTCCTCGCTGGTGGAGGACGGCGCCTGCGCCGTGACCTACGCCGTGCGCCTGATGAACTGGATGGTTGAGCAATCGGACGCGCTCAAGGCGGCGGCGCCGGCTGACAGTCCGTTCAACCCGCCCTATGGCACGCTGACCATCGGACAGATGGGCGGCGGAACGGCCGCCAATATCCTGGCGAAATCGGCCTGGTTCATATCCCTGATGCGCCCGGCGCCCTGGGATGACGGCCCCGGTCTGGGCCGGAGACTGATGGCAGAGGCGGCCCGGCTCGAGGCGGAGATGCGTCAGTATGCGCCCGAGGCGCGAATAGAGGTCGAAGTCCGCTCCAATGTCCCGCCCTTGCGGCCTGAAGACATGGGGGAGGCGGAAACCCTCGCCCGTGCTCTGACCGGCGATAACAGCCCGCGCGTCGTTGCGTATGGCACCGAGGGCGGACAGTTCCAGGAAGCCGGTTTCTCGACTGTCATCTGTGGCCCTGGCTCGATCACCCAGGCGCACCAGCCTGACGAGTTTGTCGCCATCAGCGAACTCGACGCCTGCATGCGATTTCTCGACAAGCTTGAACAGCGCCTGAGCGCCTAGGTCGGGCTTAGCTTCCGCCCGTGCGGGTGATCGTGCCGTCCTCTGCGATATGGATGCCGCACTCGGTCTTGTCCTGACCGGCCCAGCGACCGGCGCGCGGATCATCGGTCGGATCTTTCACCTGACTGGTGCAGGGCAGGCAGCCGATCGAGGGATACCCCTCCGCCACCATGGGATGGGGCGGCAGGTCATGGGTTTCGAAATAGGCGTTGATCGCGTCGCGAGACCAGTCAAAGAGCGGATTGAGTTTGAGCTTGCCGTCCTGGATCTCGACCCGGGGCAGGGCGGCGCGTTCGCCGCCATGATGGCGCTTGCGGCCCGAGATCCAGACCTTGAAGGGGCGCAGGGCGCTGATCAGGGGCAGGGTCTTGCGGATATGGCAGCACAGATCGGGGTTGGTCTTGTGCAACACGCCGTCCGGATCATCCGCTTTCACGTGATCGGGATTGGGCTGCAAGGTGCGCACGTCGGTCAGGCCCAGTCTTTCAGACAGGGCGTCACGATAGGCCAGGGTCTCGTCAAAGAGCTGCCCCGTGTCCATGAACAGCACGGGGGTATCCGGTTTGGCCTGCGCGACCAGGTGCAGGATCACGGCGCTTTCCGCGCCATAGGATGACACCACGCAGGATTCGCCAGGGTAGATGCCGGCCAGCACCCGGCGGACTGCTCCGGCTGCATCGAGGCCTGCAAGCGCCGCATCCAGCGCCTGCGCGCCCGCCTCGAGCGCCAGCCGGTATTCTGATTTCAGCGGAGCCATGGGTCACCTGTCGTCGCTGGGACCAGCGTGAGCATTTGTGTGCGGCGCATCAAGAGCGGGTTGGGACAGGGGCTGAGAAAAAAAGGCCGGATGCGAGGATCCGGCCTTTCATCATCTGGCGCGAACCACAGACTAGCGGGTCGCGTTCTGGGCCGCTTCGCGGTCCTTGTTCCAGTAGGAGACCGACTTGACCTTGGAGCGGTCGCAGCGATCGGCATATTTCTTCGCGATCTCGGTCACTTCCTCCATCAGCCCTTCGGCGAGGGTGATGGGCTTCAGGCCCATGGACAGGAAGGTGTCGTTCTCCACGTGAAGCTCGTTCTCATCGGCTTCATTGCGCGGGTTCGGCAGATAGGCGACCTCGGTCTTGGTCATGCCGGCGATCATCTCGGCCAGTTCGCGCACCCGGTGGGTTTCGGTCATCTGGTTCATGATGCGGGTGCGCTCGCCATGCTCGGGCGGGTTCTCGACCGCCAGCTGGATGCAGCGGACCGTGTCCTGGATGTGGATGAAGGCGCGGGTCTGACCGCCCGTGCCGTGCACGGTCATCGGGAAGTCGATGGCGGCCTGCATCAGGAAGCGGTTCAGAACGGTGCCATAGTCGCCGTCATAGTCGAACCGGTTGATAAGGCGCTCGTCCTTCTTGGTTTCCTCGGTCTGGGTGCCCCAGACGATGCCCTGGTGAAGGTCGGTGATCTTCACCTTGTCGTTCTTGTTGTAGAAGTGGAAGAACAACTGATCCTGGGTCTTGGTCATGTGATAGATCGAGCCCGGATTGGCCGGATAGAGGATCTCCTGATCCTTCAGGCCTTCCTGGGTCTCCACCTTCACCTTCAGATAGCCCTCGGGGATTTTCATGCCCGCGGTGCCATAGCCGTAGACGCCCATGGTGCCCAGGTGGACGAGGTGGATGTCCAGACCGGTCTCGACGATGGCGGCCAGCACGTCATTGGTGGCGTTGAGGTTGTTGTCGACCGTATAGCGCTTGTGACGGGCGGACTTCATCGAATAGGGCGCGGCGCGCTGTTCGGCGAAGTGGATGATCGCATCGGGTTTTTCTTCAAGGATCAGGTCGACGAGTTCCTGATAGTCCTTGCCGATGGTCAGGTCCTTGAAGCGAATCTCCTTGCCGGAGACCTCTTTCCAGGCCGCCAGACGCTCGCCCATGGGGCGGATCGGCGTCAGGGAGTCCACTTCCAGCTCGATATCGATCTTGCGACGAGACAGATTGTCCACGATTACAACATCATGGCCGCGCGCAGAGAGGTGGAGCGCAGACGGCCAGCCGCAGAAACCGTCACCGCCGAGCACGAGTACTTTCATCTCAATCCCCAAAAGACTGTCCTGACCCTGTCAGAATTTTGAACAGGTTTCTTGCAGTTCGTGCGTTGGGATGCAAGGCCGGGACGCGGTCCCGGCGCCCCCCGGATATGGACGGACGCGCGGGAAGCGTCTAAACCGCGCGCGACATGTCTCAAGGCCGACAGCGTGCAACCACGCCCGGTCCAGCAAGATCAAAGGAGCAGATCATGGCGCTGCGTGTGGCGATCAACGGGTTTGGCCGGATCGGCCGTCTGGCTCTGCGTGCCCTCATGGAGCACGAGCGGACGGACGAGTTCGAGGTTGTGGCGATCAACAATTCCGGCACCGCCGAAGCCATCGCTCACCTGTTCGCGTTCGACAGCGTGCATGGCCGCTATCGCGGCGAGCTGACCACGGGCGAGGACTGGATGGATCTGGGCTTCGGCAAGATCACCAAGGTCAATGAGCGCGACCCGTCCAAGCTGCCCTGGGCGGCGATGGGCATCGACATTGTTCTTGAATGCACTGGCGCCTTCAATGACAAGGCCAAGGCGATGGCCCATATCGAGGCGGGCGCGAAACGCGTGCTGTGCTCGGCCCCGGCCAAGAACGCCGACAAGACGATCGTCTATGGCGTCAACCATGACCAGCTGACCGCGGAGGACATTGTGGTCTCCAACGCGTCCTGCACCACCAACGGCCTCGCTCCGGTGGCCAAGGTGCTCAATGATGCGGTCGGCATCGAGCGCGGTCACATGACCACCATCCACGCCTATACCGGCGACCAGCCGACGCTGGACCGGAACCACAAGGACCTGCACCGCGCCCGTGCGGCGGCCCTGTCCATGATCCCGACCTCCACCGGCGCGGCCAAGGCGGTCGGCCTGGTGCTGCCGGAACTGGCGGGCAAGCTCGATGGCTCTGCGGTGCGCGTGCCGACCCCGAACGTGTCGGTGATCGATCTTGTGTTCACCCCGGGCAAGGCCACCAGCGTTGAAGAGATCGCGAACGCCATCAAGGCGGCCGCCGACGGCCCGCTGAAGGGCGTGCTGGGTTACGACACGGCGCCGCTGGTCTCCATCGACTATAACCATGACAGCCGCTCGTCCGTGGTCGCGCTCGACAAGATCGCCGTGATCGACGAGCGCCTGGTCCGCGTCATGACCTGGTATGACAACGAATGGGGCTTCGCCTGCCGCATGCTCGACACCGCCAAGGCGATGGGCCGCTTCCTCTAAGCCGACTGACCTTCAAGGGACGCCGACAATGATCCGTCGTATCGAAGACGCCGACATCGCTGGGAAACGCGTGCTTGTGCGCGTGGATTTCAATGTGCCCATGCAAAACGGGAGCGTCAGCGACGACACCCGGCTGCGTGCGGCCCTGCCCACCATCGAGCATCTGCGCGAGGCGGAGGCGAAAGTGATCCTGATGGCGCATTTCGGCCGTCCCAAGGGCCAGCGCAATCCCGAGATGAGCCTGGCCCCGGTCGCGACCCCGCTGGCGGAGCTGATCGGTCATCCGGTGAAGTTCGTCTCTGATTGCGTAGGCAGCGACCCCAAGGGCGCGATCTCGCTGATGAAGGCGGGCGATGTGCTCTTGCTGGAAAACACCCGCTTTCACGAAGGCGAGGAAAAGAACGATCCCGCGTTCGCCGCACAACTGGCCGAACTGGCGGACGTCTATGTCAATGACGCCTTCTCTGCGGCGCACCGGGCGCATGCCTCCACCGAAGGCGTGGCGCGTCTGCTGCCGGCTTATGCCGGTCTGGCGCTCCAGCGTGAGATCGATCATGTGACCGCTGCGCTCGAGAACCCCAACCGTCCGGTTCTGGCGGTCGTGGGCGGGGCGAAGGTCTCCACCAAGATCGAGCTTCTGAAAAACCTCGTCAAAAAGGTGGACCGCCTGTTCGTGGGCGGCGCCATGGCGAACACCTTCCTGGCGGCGCGCGGCCATGATGTGGGCGGCAGCCTGTACGAGCGCGACCTGATCGACACCGCCAAGGCCATCGAGGACGCGGCGGGCGAGGCGCAATGCCAGATCCTGCTGCCGACGGATGCGGTTGTGGCGAAAGATTTCAAGGCGCACGCGGATCGCCGTGTCGCCGAGGTGGATGACATCCAGGCGACCGAGATGATCCTTGATTGCGGACCCGAGACTGTGGACCAGCTGGCCGACGCCATCGCCGCGTCGCGCACGCTGGTCTGGAACGGTCCGCTGGGCGCGTTCGAGACGCCGCCCTTTGACACCGCCACCGTGGAAGCGGCGCGCTACGCCGCCTCACGGTGCAAGGAACACGGACTGACGGCCGTCGCGGGCGGCGGCGACACGGTCGCTGCGCTCAACCAGGCGGGCGTGTCGGACGATTTCACCTTTGTCTCGACCGCAGGCGGGGCGTTCCTGGAATGGCTTGAGGGCAAGGCCCTGCCGGGCGTGGACGCGCTCCGGGACTAAAACTTGACCCTTCGCCCGCTCGGGGCGAAACACACTCAATCCGGCGAGGCTCGCCACACTTTCTTTCAAGGGGGACGACGGTCATGGACATCGATCAGCTTAACGAAATCGCGATCCGCATGACGGCGCCGGGCAAGGGCATTCTGGCCGCCGACGAATCCACGCGCACCATCGGCAAGCGCTTTGACGGCATCGGCCTTGAGAACACCGAGGAGAACCGACGCAACTGGCGCGAGATGCTGTTCCGCACCACGCCTGCAATGACGGATCACGTCTCCGGCGTGATCCTGTTTGACGAGACGATCCGCCAGAAGGCCGCCGACGGCACGCCGCTGGTCAAGCTCATCACCGACGCCGGCGCCGTGCCGGGCATCAAGGTGGATGCGGGCGCGAAAGCGCTGGCGGGCGCGGAAGGCGAGACCGTCACCGAGGGTCTTGATGGCCTGCGCGAGCGTCTGGCGGAGTATTACGAGCTGGGCGCGCGTTTCGCGAAGTGGCGCGCAGTCATCGACGTCAATGGCGAGGACATTCCGTCCCAGTACGCAGTCGATGTGAACGTGCACGCGCTGGCCCGCTACGCCGCGCTCTGCCAGGAAGCCAACATCGTGCCGATCGTGGAGCCCGAAGTCCTGATGGACGGCGATCACTCCATCGAGCGTTGCTATGAAGTGACCGAGTTCACCCTCAAGCGCCTCTATGCCGAGCTGTTTGACCAGGGCGTGATCCTGGAAGGCACGGTGCTCAAGCCCAACATGGTCATCGCCGGCAAGAAATGCGCCGACCAGGCCAGCCGCGAGGAAGTGGCCGAGATGACGGTCCAGTGCCTTCTGAACACCGTTCCGGCGGCGGTTCCGGGCATCGCCTTCCTGTCGGGCGGTCAGTCTGATGAAGACGCCACCGCGCACCTGAACATCATGAATGAAGGCTTCGACCTGCCGTGGCCGCTGACCTTCTCCTATGGTCGCGCGCTGCAGGCGGCGCCTCTGAAAGCCTGGGGCGGCTCCAATGTCGAAGCCGGCCAGAAAGCCTTCAACCACCGCGCCCGCATGAACGGCCTCGCCGCGCTGGGCGAGTGGAATGAAGGCCTGGAAAGCGAAGGCTAAGCCTCGCTCATGTCATGGCTTGAACCGACCGCCGCCGGGCTCGGCGTGCTCTGCCTGTTCTTTCTGATCCGGCAGAGCATGTGGGCCTGGCCGGTCGGCATCGCCATGACCGGCCTTTACGCCATCATCTTCTTTGATGTCCGTTTGTATTCGGACTTCGGCCTGCAACTGATCTTCTGCGTGCTGCAGGCCTATGGGTGGTGGTTCTGGCTGAGCCATCGCGACAGGGCCGAAGCGAACAGCCAGGCGCCGGTGATCTGGCTGGGGTTTCAGAAGCTTTTGCCCTGGCTGGCGGTTGGCGCTGTCGGCGCTTTGGCGCTGGGGCTGGTCATGGACCGCTTCACCGATGCGGACCTGCCCTATTGGGACGCGATGACCACGAGCTTCAGCCTGGTCGCCCAGTTCATGCTGGCGCGCAAATATCTGGAAAACTGGCTGGTCTGGATCGGCGTGGATGTCGTCGCCATCGGGGTCTACGCCTATAAGGGGCTGATGCTCACCAGCGGGCTCTATGCGCTCTTCCTGCTGATGTGCGTCTGGGGCTTCTGGCAGTGGCGACGTGATTCCGCCGTCGAGCCAGAGGCGGCGCCGGCGCAATGACGACCCCGGTCCATGGCTTCGTTCTGGGCAAGTTCATGCCGCCCCATGCCGGGCACATGTATCTGTGCGATTTCGCCGCCGGCCTGTGTGATCAGCTGACCATACTGGTCTGTTCGCTCGAGCGCGAACCCATCCCAGGCAAGCTGCGCCATGAATGGATGTCCGCGCTCTATCCGGACGCGCGTGTGCTGCATTTCGATCGCGACGTTCCGCAAGAGCCGTCCGAGAGCCCGGACTTCTGGGATATCTGGCGCGAACTGGTGCGCAGCGTTCATCCCGAACCGATCCATCGCGTGTTCGCGTCCGAGGATTACGGCCTGAGGCTGGCGCAGGAGCTGGGCGCCGAGTTCTGGCCCGCGGATCCGGAGCGCGCCTGCCGCCTGGTCAGCGGCACGCAGATCCGTCAGGCCCCGATGGCGCACTGGTCGATGATCGCGCCTCCGGCCCGACCGTATTTCACACGGACCATTGTTCTTCATGGTCCTGAAAGCACGGGCAAGTCCATGCTCGGCCAGGACCTGGCGCGAGCTTTGGGCGGGGCGTATGCGCCCGAATTCGGTCGCACCTGGTGTGAGCTGTACGGGACCGATTGCAGCGCAGAGGATCTGCGCAATATCGCAGCCGGGCAGGCAGCCGCGATCCAGGCCGCTCGCCGGACGGCGGACGGGTTCGTGATTTCGGACACGGACGGGCTGCTGACCGAGGTCTGGTCGCAAATGATGCTCGGCGCTTCTGTCTTCGATCCGTCCCCCGAGCCGGAGGGTGACCTCTATCTTCTCACCGATATCGATCAGCCCTTCGTGGACGACGGGACGCGGGTCTATTCCGATCCGGCCGATCGCGAGCGCTTTTTTGCACTGTCGGTTGAAGCGCTTGAGCGTCAGGGTGTGGACTATGTCCGCCTGTCGGGGAGCTGGGAGCACAGGCGCGTCGTCGCGCTGGACGCAATTTCCCGCCGGTTTCCGCATCTGATCCGTCAGGCGTGACCTTTTGCGGTGTCGCGGTATCGTGACACGTCTGACGCAGACCGGAGAATGACAATGAGCCCGAACCCGTTTGAGCAGGGCGGCGCGCGCTACGCCGCCGGACGCCCGGTCTATCCTGGCAAACTCGCCTTCACGCTGGAGGGGCTCGTCAGCAACCATACCCTGGCGGTCGATGTGGGCTGCGGCACGGGTCAGTTATCCGTTCTTCTGGCGGAGCATTTCAAATCCGTGCGCGCCTTTGATCCCAGCGAAAGCCAGCTTGCCCACGCCCGGCCTCATCCCCGGGTCAGTTACGCCAGGGCCCCGGCCGAGGCGCTGCCGATCGCCAGCGGAAGCGCAAATCTCATCACCGCCGCGCAGGCGGCGCACTGGTTTGACAGGCCGCGCTTTTACGCCGAGGTGCGCCGCATTGCAGCGCCGGGCGCGGTTCTGGCGCTGATCACCTATAACAACGCCGAAGCCGATACCGAAGCGATGAAACCCATAGGCCAGCTCTACCAGGCGCTGGATCCCTGGTGGCGCCCCGAGCGCGAGGATGTGGAGACCGCCTATGCGCGGTTCGACTTCCCGTTTGATGCAATCCCGGCCAAGGGCGGGGCGATCATCCATGACTGGACCTTCGAGGAAATGCGCGCCTATCTGGAAAGCTGGTCTGCCCTGCGCGCTGCGCGGGCGGACGGTGAAGACGAAATGATCAACGGGTATCTGGACAAGGCGCGCAAGGCCTGGGGCGAGGGCGAGATCCGGGTGCGCTGGCCGATCACGATCCGCGCCGGGTTTGTCCACAAGCCTGTCCGCAACTAATCCGCAGCGGCGCGCGGCGACCCCATACTGACAGTCTGTCAGCAAAGGGGTGAACCATGACGGGTCAGGAACTGGTGCGGCGCGCATCCGCGCATCTGGGGCAAGCCTATCAACTGGGCGCGGCCGCCGATCTGGAAGACCCGGACTATGCCGGGCCCTGGGATTGCGCCGACTTCGTCAGCTGGTGCGTGTATCAGACCCACGGGCTGAAGCTGGGGCTGACTGTGGCCGGGCATCCCTATTCCGGCGCCTGGATCAGATGGGCGGAGGACCCGGCGAACGCCATTGATCTTGAAGCCGCTTATGACACGCCCGGAGCGATCCTCGTGCGCCGTCCGCATCATTACGGGTCGGGCCATGTGGCGATCTCTGACGGGCAGGGCGGCACGGTCGAGGCGCGAGGCCAGCGCTATGGCGTTGTCAGGGCCAGGGGGCGGGGACGGGTCTGGGACCTTGCGGGCCTGCCCGTCAGGGCCGAACCCCCTGCGGTTCTGCAGGGTGCGGATTCAGGCCGTTCCTTTTCGCGTTGCGCCGGGTTAGGAGAGGGCTATGGCCGAACTGTATCTCCTCACCCCGCCCAAGATTGACGCTGATTTCGCGGATGTGCTGGCGCGCACGCTGGACGCCGGTCGCGTCTCGGCGCTGCAGCTTCGCTTGAAAGACCAGGGTCAGGACGAGATCGAGGCGCTTGCGCCCAGGCTGATCGAGATCGCGCACCAGCGCGGAGTTTCCGTGATCATGAATGATGATCCCGTTCTGGCGGCGAAGCTGGGGTGTGACGGCGTCCATATCGGTCAGGAGGATGGCTCGATCAAGCAGGCGCGCGCGGCGGTGGGGCCAAAGGGCATTGTCGGCGTCACCTGTCATGACAGTCGCCATCTGGCCATGCTGGCGGGCGAGCAGGGCGCTGATTACGTCGCGTTCGGCGCTTTTTTCGACACCGCCACGAAATCGCCCAAGACCCGCGCTGATCTGGACATCCTGGTCTGGTGGACCGAGCTTTTCGAACTGCCCTGCGTCGCGATCGGGGGAATAACCCTGGAGAACGCCTCCGAGGTGATCGCGGCCGGGGCCGATTATATTGCAGTGTGCGGCGGGGTCTGGTCGCACCCCGAAGGACCGGAGGCCGCATGCGCCGGCTTGTCTCAACTCTTGGATTGATCCTCGCGCTCGGCGGCGCCGCCTGGGCGCAGGAAGACGCGCCCACGGTTCCGACCGCTGAACAGGTTGAGGACGGCGTCCCGTCTCAGGCCGACTTGCCGCCCCTGCCGGAAGGCCTGGCGGAGGACTTCGCCCGTGACGCCAGCGGCGATGCCGTCGAAGGGCGCTCCCAGACCAATTCGGCCATGGCGAGCGCCTCTGCAGCCTATCTGGTCGGTGATTTCCAGGGCGCGCTCATTCATGCTCAGCGTGCGGCGGCGGGCGGTGAAGCGCGCGGCGCGACGCTGGCGGGCCATATCCGGCTTCATGGCCTGACCGGGGAAGCGAGTGATGAAGACGCCGTGCGCTGGTTCCGTCGTGCGGCGGAACTGGGTGAGCCGGACGCCCTGATCATCCTGTCGCGCCTCGCCAGCGAGGGCCGTGGCGGCCTCCAGGCCTGGCAGTCGCGCGAATTTCTGGCGCAGGCGGCGGAAGCAGGCGATGCGCGCGCCGCCCATGAGTATGGCCTGTACCTGATGGAGCGAGGTGATCCGGGCGCGGCGAGCGAAGCGCTGAACTGGCTGCAGCTGGCTGCGGAAAGCGGGCGCTTCGAGGCGTATGGCGATTACGCCTTTGCGCTCGCGGACTGGGACCATGGTCCGCATGATCTCGAGGCGGCGCGAGTCTGGTATGTGCGAGCGGGCGAGGCGGGCGATCCCAGCTCCGCGCTGATCGCCGGACTGATGCTGATGGAGGGTGAAGGCGGCGAGGCGGATGAAGCCGCAGGCGCCCGGATGATCCGGATGGCCGCCGAATATGGCCTCCCCGCCGCCATGGGCCAGCATGCGCTTCTGCTCTATCAGGGCGTGGCGGACCGCGCCCCCAATCCCTCGGAAGCTGTGGACTGGGCGCGACAGGGCGCCGAGGCGAATGATCCCGACAGCCAGTTCCTTCTGGCCTACGCACTGGCGACGGGGGATGGCGCGCCGCGGGATCTCGAGCGCGCCTATTACTGGGTGCTCCGCGCAGCCGCTCCGCGGGGCGGACGCACGCCGGAAGACTTTGATCGCGATCGTCTGGAGGCGAGCCTGGAAAACGCCCTGCCGGAGGCGGTTCTGGAGCGGGTGCGGGTCGAAGCAGCAGTGGAATCGAGCCCCTTCTAGAGTGTGCGACGGGGCGGATTCTGACGCACAGCTTGCCCGTCAGGGGTCTCCCTGTTAAACGAGCGCGGCTGAATTACAGGGCGGCGCTGGTGGTTTGTGCGGCGCGCCCGTTCCAGGAACGGACCTTCCGATGAAAATCAACGGCAATGAAATCAAGCCCGGCAACGTGATCAAGCACCAGGACACCCTGTGGGTGGCGGTGAAGGCGGATCACGTGAAACCGGGCAAGGGCGGCGCGTTCGCCCAGGTCGAACTGAAGAACCTGCTCGACGGTCGCAAGCTCAATGAACGCTTCCGCTCTGCGGACAAGGTCGAGCGCGTGCGCCTCGAGCAGAAAGACCACCAGTTCCTCTATCCCGAGGGCGAGATGCTGGTTTTCATGGACACCGAGACCTATGAGCAGACCAATCTGCCCATCGATTTCGTGGGCGAGGACCGTGCGGCCTATCTGACCGACGGCATGATGGTCGTTCTGGAAATCTACGAAGAGAAGCCGATCGGCATCGAGCTGCCCAAGCATGTGGAGCTCGAAGTCATCGAGACCGAGCCGGTGGTCAAGGGCCAGACGGCGGCGAACTCGTTCAAGCCCGCCATCCTGACCGGCAATGTGCGCACCGCGGTTCCGCCTTTCGTGGGCGTGGGCGAGCGCATCGTGGTGGCCACCGAGGACGGTTCCTACGTCCGTCGCGCGGAGTAGATCTTGGCTCAGGTATCCGCACTGATGCAGGTCATGACCGACGCGGTCCGCAAAGCGGGCCGCCGTCTGGCGCGTGACTTTGGTGAAATCGAGAACCTTCAGGTCTCCAAGAAGGGCCCGGCGGACTTCGTCACCGCGTCCGACATGAAGTCTGAAGAGATCCTGTTTGAGGTCCTGTCCAAGGCGCGTCCGGGCTATGGCTTCCTGATGGAAGAGCGCGGCGTTGTTGAAGGCACCGACCGCTCCCACCGCTGGATCATTGATCCGCTGGACGGCACGCTGAACTTCATGCACGCCCAGCCGCACTTCGCCATCTCGGTGGCGCTGGAGCGCGAGGGCGAGATTGTGGCGGGCGTAGTCTACAACCCCGCGACCGACGAGCTGTTCCACGCCGAGAAGGGCCGGGGCGCCTATATGAATGACCGCCGTCTGCGCGTGGCCGAGCGCCGCGACCTGCATGACTGCGTCATCGCCACCGGCATGCCGTTCTTCGGCAAGAAGGGGCACGCCCAGTTCCTCAAGGAATTGCACCAGATCATGCCGATGACGGCCGGCGTGCGCCGCTATGGCGCAGCGTCGCTCGATCTGGCCTGGACGGCGGCGGGCCGGTTTGACGGCTTCTGGGAACGCAATCTGAAATCCTGGGATATCGCCGCCGGCCTGGTGCTCGTGCGTGAGGCGGGCGGCTTCGCCGGCGCCATTGATCCTGGCACCGATGTGCTCGAGACCGGCCATATCGCCGCCGGCAATGAGAGGGTGATCAAGGAGTTGCGCGAGATGCTGGCGAAAGCCGCCAGCTAGGCGCGTTCTTGTGCGGAACGTCGTGCGGGTCCGGCGTCAGGCCAGCTCCCGCGCGGCGCGTCCAGCCAGCCCTTGAAGGCTCGGTCCGGCGCGGCCGCCGGAACGCCATGGGCCCAGAACTCGTTATGCACACTGAAAAGCCCGGGCGTAATCACGGCGCGGATCGGCATGGCCGGCTGCGCAGCATCGACCCGCGTTTCAAGCGATAGCGGCCAGAACCGGCACCCTTTGCGGTGCGCCAGTTCGGCGCCGTCCACAACAAGCCGCGCCTGCGCCCAGCCCCACAATGTGAAGCCGCACTCCAGCACGATGTCGTGCTGGTTGATCCGGTATGTCCAACGCTTCAGTCTGAGCGGCATGGCGGATCCTGGTGCTGCGATGCAACATTGCTCTGAATAGGGTTAACGCCGCTTAAGGTTTCAGGCAAGGCAAACCGTTCGCCAGCGGGGAAAAGAAATTTGAGTGTGGGTCGGGCTTGAGCCGCATCCTTGCCTCATTCCCGCCAAGACCCTTGCGTTTGATGGCGGGGTAGGCCAAGCCTGCAGAAGTGCTGACGCGCCAGATGAGGGAGCTGCGCTGAATGGCTGATCCGAAAGCTTCGCGCCGCAAGGCCCGGTTCACCGGGCCCGGGAATTACATTCTCTGGATGATCGTGTTCCTGGCGGTCGTGGTGCTGCTGGCCGCGCTCCTGAACCAGCCGCTGATCCTGGCGTTCGAGGCGAACCCCGCCATTAATGGCCTGATCCTGGGCGTGCTGTTCATCGGCATCCTCTACACCTTCCAGCAGGCGCTCGCCATCGGGCCGAGCGCGCGCTGGCTGGTGCGCCTGAACGAGGCGGATCACCCCGACCAGCTGCCCAGCCCGCCCGCCATGATCGCCCCCATGGCGGCGCTGATCACCGATGCGGCCGATGGCCGGTCCCGCCTGTCGGCGGCGTCGGCTCGCGTGGTGCTGGACTCGGTCGCCGCCCGCATGGCGGAAAGCGGGGCCTTCACCCGGTATTTCGGGCGCCTGCTGATCTTTCTCGGTCTGCTGGGCACGTTCTGGGGCCTGTTGCAGGTGGTGGGCAATGTGGGCGACGCCGTGCGCGCGGTGTCCGCCAGCTCCACCGGCGCCGGGGAAACGGACGCCATGGCCCTGATGAGCGCGATCGAGGAGCCCATTGCGGGCATGGGCACGGCGTTCGCGTCATCGCTCTTCGGTCTGGCCGGCTCCTTGATCATCGGCTTTCTCGAGCTGCAGGCCAGCCGGGCGCAGAACCGCTTCTACAACGAGGTGGAGGAATGGCTCTCCTCGATTTCCCGCCTCGCCAACGCCGGCCCGCAAGGCGCCAGCCCGGATGAGGGCGGCGGCTCGGGCGCCTATGTGGGCGCGCTTCTGGAGCAGAGCGCGGATGCGCTGGACCGGCTGACCCACACGCTGGAGCGTCATACGCGCCAGCTGGAAACCATCATGGCTCGATTTGCGGATGATGCGGCGGAAAGCCAGCGCGAAAGCGCGCGGCTTCTGCGCGATGAGATCAAGGTTCTGGTGCGCGCGCTTGAGGCGCAGGCGCGCCTGAACCGGGATCGCGGTTCGGATCGGAACGAGTAAGCCATGGCGCTCCCCCGGCACCTGCAGAGCGGACAGGCCGACTCCGGCGATTACTGGCCGGGCTTCGTGGATGCGCTGGCGACGCTGCTTCTGGTCATCGTCTTCTTGCTGGCGGTGTTCACGGCGGGCCAGTTCGCGCTGTCCCAGGCGCTGACCGGCCGCGACGAACAGCTCGCCGAGCTCAACGGACGTCTGGCGACCCTGGCTGAAGAGCTGAACCTGGCCCAGAGCGAGAATGAACGTCTCAGCCTGCGGGTCAGCACCCTGACTCAGGAAAATGGCGCCTTGGCGGAAACCAATGCCGGCCTGACCAGTCAGATCGCCGGTCTGCAGGAGGGGCTCGCGGCCGCCCGTTCCAGCCTGGCGGAGGAAGAGGCGCTCAATGAAGAGGCGCAGGCCACTGTTGCGCTTCTGAACAATCAGATGGCGGCCCTGCGCGAAGAGCTGGCGCGTCTCAATGAGGCGCTCAACGCCTCCGAGGCGCGCGAGGCCGAGCTTGAGGCCGAAGTGGTCAATCTGGGCCGTCGCCTCAATGCGGCCCTGGCGAGCGAAGTGGCTCGGCTGGCGCGCTATCGCTCCGAATTCTTCGGCCGTTTGATCGAGGTCCTGGGCGATCGGTCCGGTGTTCGCGTGGTGGGCGACCGGTTCGTGTTTGAAACCGACGTGCTTTTCGCATCGGGCTCGGCCGAGCTGAGCGAGGAGGGGCGGCGCTCGCTTGCTCCCATCGCAGACGCCATCATCCAGCTCACAGATGAAATCCCGGATGATCTTGACTGGGTGTTGCGCGTGGACGGGCATACAGACCGCGTGCCGCTGGGGCCCAACGCGCCGTTTGAGTCCAACTGGGAGCTGTCGACGGCGCGGTCGCTGTCGGTGATCGCCTATTTCGAAAGCCGCGGCGTGCCGCCGCGTCGCCTGCTGGCAGCGGGCTTTGGCGAGCATTATCCCATTGCCGAGGGGCGGACCCAGGAGGCCTATGCCCGCAACCGGCGGATCGAACTGAAACTGACCTCGCGTTAGGATTCTGTTAGCCATAATCTCAAGTCGGCCCGGCTTAATCTTTGAGTAAGTCCTTGTATTTCCGCCATATGACTCAGGGCGCTTGAAACAGCGTAATTCGGGGTGTATACACCGCGCCTCAATTCATGCAGATTTCCACTTGCGGGCGGCTTCAACGGCCGCCCGCGAGCGTAAAGAGGGCCGGAGCGGCACGATGAAACAGGACACCCACCCCGACTATCACTTCATCGAAGTGGTGCTCCCGAACGGTTCGCGCTTTAAGACCCGTTCTACCTATGGTAAAGAAGGCGCTGTGCTGCAACTGGACATTGATCCGTCCACGCACCCGGCCTGGACTGGCGGCAACCAGACCCTGCTGGATCGTGCGGGTCGCGTGTCCAAGTTCAAAGACAAGTTCAAAGGCTTCGGCGTTTAAGGCCCAATCCCCCCTCGATCGGGCAGAGCTTGGCTCCGTTGAAGTCTTTCGAGGAACGCCCGCAGTCTCCCCTCGGCTGCGGGCGTTTTTCTCGCCTTCTTTGACGTTCCGTTCGAGGGGGTTCTGCCTTTTCTGTGTTCGCTGTACTCGTTTCTAGCTATCGCTGAAGGCGGCCGAGAGCTGGGAGAGCTGGTTGGCGACCGGGTTCTCGACCGGCTTGAGCTCGGCCTCGAACAGCGAGTCGTCCAGGCGCATCAGACGTTCATGCAATTCGCGCGCGCGCAGCGCCAGATCCCCGAGGCGCGGCGGACAGGGATCATCCCCGGCCGGCCAGGTCGGCGGGCTGAACTTGTTGGGCGAGAGGCGATAGCGCTCCTCGGCGGCTTCGCGCGGGCTCATATCGCCCTCGGCGACGGCGCGCTGGGTCAGGAGCCAGGACGCGCATTGCATCAGCTGGGTGGTCAGCCCCATGGATTCAGACGCATATGCCAACGCGCCCGAGCGGCCCAGACGCTTGGCGTCATCCCGGCCGGGGCCATCCAGATAGGCCGCAGTTTCCTCCACCAGATCCATGCCGTCACGGAACAGACGGCGGAACATTTCGGAATCCGCAAAATCGGAAACCCGAGCGGCGGTGCTGGCGGCGTGAGGCGTGACCGGGGTCATGGCAGTATCCGTTCTGTCTCGTTACGCGTCATCTCAAGAGTGTGTACGAACTCTTAAGCAAGGCTGGGGCCAGTCTCGCCCGCTAGTCTCCGCCTGGGGTCTTGAAAAAGGCTTCCGCTGCTGAGAGGCCGGCCTTCTTCTGCTTGATCGCCGCTTCGGTCCGTCCCATTTCCTGACGTAAGACTTCAAGCCGTTCGGTGAGCTGTTCGACACCCAGTTCGCTCAGATCCTCGCCGGGGACCAGCGCTTCATTGCGGGAGGTCAGCGGTTCATCGTGAAACATGGCGTCGCTCTCCTCATTGGCGGACAGGACGACAGATACTAGTGCATTAACCCTCGGGAGTCCCGTTCATGAATCCGATTTCATCACGCATCGTCACGGCGCCGGAACCCGGCGGTCCCGAAAAGCTGGTGGTCAAACAGGTCGAACTGGCGCCGCCGGCTGCCGGTGAAGTGCTGATCGATGTGGCGGCGAGCGGGATCAACCGGCCTGACGTGTTCGAACGGATGGGGTTCTATCCGGCGCCGGACGGCGCGCCTGAAGGACTGGGCCTTGAGGTGTCGGGCACGGTGCGCGCTGTGGGTGACGGGGTCACTCGCTACAAGGCGGGCGATCCGGTGGTGGCGCTGGTGTCAGGCGGCGGCTACGCCGATGTCGCGCGGGCGAAGGCGGGCAGCGTCCTGCCGGCGCCGAAGGGCGTCGACCTGGTCGAGGCCGCGGGGCTGCCTGAAACCGTCTTTACGGTCTGGACCAATGTCTTTGACGCCGGCGCGCTCAAGCCCGGCGAACGCCTGCTTGTTCATGGCGGGGTCAGCGGCATCGGCTCCACCGCCATCCAGATGGCCAAGGCCCAGGGCGCTTATGTGATCGCCACCGCCGGCGGTCCGGACCGGGCGCAGGCCTGTCTCGATCTCGGCGCGGACCGGGCGTTCGACTATCACGCCGAGGACTGGTCCGCTGCGATCAGGGCGGAAGGCGGCGCCGATGTGATCCTCGACATGGTCGGCGGCGACTATGTGCAGAAGAACCTCAATTGCCTGAACCGGTTCGGGCGCATCGTCATGATCGCCTTCCTCAAGGGCAGCCGGGTCGAGCTGGATCTGATGGGATTGATGCTCAAGCGCCAGACCCTGACGGGCTCGACCCTTCGCTCACGCTCTGATGAGGAGAAGGCCGATATCGCCCAAGCGGTTCTAACGCATGTCTGGCCCTGGATCGAGGCGGGCAAGGTGCGTCCTCTGATCGATTCCACCTTTGCTCTTGATGACGTCGCCAAGGCGCATGCGCGGATGGATGCGGGCGGCCATGCGGGCAAGATCCTGCTGATTCCCTAGCGTGACAGGGGTGTTTCCAGCGCGTGACAAGCGCGCTATAAGGAGGGTCACACTCTCCCTCTTCATCGTGAGTACGAGATGAGGGGCGGTCGACGGAAACAACCCGGCGGTCCGCGCCGGGTTTTCTTTTGTTTCGTGTACGAGGACTGACATGGCCGAGATTCTCATGCCCAAGGCGACGGCGGTCTGGCTGGTGGACAACACCGCGCTGAGCTTTGAGCAGATCGCTGATTTCACCGGGCTGCACCATCTTGAGATCAAGGGCATTGCGGATGGCGATGTGGCGGCTGGCGTGCGCGGTTCCGACCCGGTCGCATCCGGCCAGCTCGATCGCGCTGAACTGGACAAGGCGGAAGCGGACCCGGCCTACCGGATGACGGCCTCCAAGCCGAAATACGCCGAGCTTCAGGAACGCAAGAAAGGCCCGCGCTACACCCCGCTGTCGCGCCGCCAGAACCGTCCGGACGCCATCGCCTGGCTGGTGCGCAATCACCCCGAGCTGACCGATGCTCAGATCTCCAAGCTGATCGGCACCACCAAGACGACCATCGAGGCGGTGCGCGAGCGCACGCACTGGAATTCGCCCAACATCAAGCCGACCGACCCGGTGACGCTGGGGCTGTGCACCCAGATCGATCTGGATGCTCAGGTCTCCAAGGCGTCCGCACGTCGCAAGCAGATGGAAGAGGATGGCCAGGTCATCATCGAGGAGGACACCCTCAAGCCGGCCGATGATCAGGACATGGATTCAGCCAATGCGCCGACGACGCTCGACGAGCTGTTCGGCAAGCCCAAGGGCGACAACGAATAGACCTTGCATCACCCTGAAGTTTCGAAAGCCCGGCTGTTCAGGCCGGGCTTTCCTGTTTGCGGCAGGCGCAGCCGTGCAGAAGAATTGACCCGCTCTTCTTTGATTGATAATCACTCTCAAAATCAATCAAGCCTGCGAAGGGTCTTCCCATGTTCAAGCTCCATGCCCTGATGGGCGGCGTCGCGCTGTCTGCGCTTGTGCTCTGCGCTCCCGCCTCCGCCCAGACTGCCGATGATGCACAGGACGTCATCATCGTCACCGGCTCTCAGGTGGAGCTCAATCAGGTGTTCGAGGGCGGTCAGGTGGCGCGCGGCGCCCGCAACGGTCTGCTGGGCAATGTCGATTTCCTGGACTCCCCTTTCACCACCACCGCCTACACCGCTGAGCTGATCGAGAACCAGCAGGCGCGGGGCATTGGCGACGTCCTCGCCAACAATCCGCAAGTGCGTCTGGCCAAGGGCTTCGGGAACTTCCAGGAGCTCTATGTCGTCCGCGGCTTCCCGGTCTATTCCGATGACATGACGCTGAACGGCGTCTACGGCATCCTGCCGCGCCAGTATGTGGCGGCTGAACTGGTCGAGCGCGTTGAAGTGTTCTCTGGCGCGAATGCGTTCCTGAATGGCGCGGCCCCGGGCGGCTCCGGCGTGGGCGGGGCGTTCAACCTGGTGCCCAAGCGCGCCGGTGAAGACGATCTCACGCGCGTCACGCTGGGCTTTGAAGGCCGCTCCCATGGCTATGCCGCGCTCGATCTGAGCCGCCGGTTCGGCGCTCAGGACGAGCTGGGCGTGCGTTTCAACGGCGCGCTGCGTGATGGCGAGACCGCCATCGAGGATCAGGACCGCTCCCTGAACCTCTTCACGCTGGGGCTGAGCTATGAAACCGATCGCATCCGCCTGTCTGCGGACCTAGGCTGGCAGGACCACCATATTGACGCGCCGCGTCCGCAAGTGACCCCGCTGGGCGCCATTCCGTCCGTGCCGGATGCGGATGTGAACTACGCCCAACCCTGGACCTATACCGACGAGCAGCAGCTGTTCGGCGTCGTGCGGGCCGAGATGGATTTCAGCGATGTCGTCACGGGCTGGCTGGCCGTGGGCGCCCGCGACGGGGAAGAGGAAAACGTGCTCGCCAATCCGAGTGCGGGGGCGTCCGGCGTCACTTCGGCCTATCGCTTTGACAATGCGCGCGTGGATCAGGTGATCAGCGCCGATGCCGGCCTGCGCGCCGATGTCTGGACCGGCGAGATCGGTCACCGTCTGGTGGCGTCTGTCTCCGGCATTCACAGCGAGTCCGACAATGCCTACGCCTTCTCCAATTTTGCAGGCTTTGCGGGCGATCTGAACGATCCCTTCGCCGCGCCCCAACCGGCGGCGGACTTCTTTGTCGGGGGCGATCTCGATGATCCGGGCAAGACGGAAGAAGTGACCAATTCGAGTTTCGCCCTCGCCGACACGATGAGCCTTCTGGACGGCCGGGTGCTCGCGACCCTGGGGCTGCGCTGGCAGACCATCGACACGGCGAGCTTTGACTACAACACCGGAGCCGAGCTGAGCGCGTATGATGATGATGCGATCACCCCGGCCCTTGGCGTGGTCTATCGCGCCTCTGACGCCGTCTCGCTCTACGCCAACTATGCCGAAAGCCTGCAGCCGGGCCAGATCGCGCCCGCAAGCTCGGGCGGCGTCGTGATCGTCAACGCCGGCGAGGTGCTCTCTCCCTTCCGCGGCGAGCAGATGGAAGCGGGCATCAAGTATGACGGCGGCAATTACGGCGTCACTGCGAACCTGTTCGAGCTGACCCAGCCGAACGCCATCGTGGTGGGCGACCGCTTCACCGATGATGGCGAGCAGCGCACCCGCGGCGCCGAGCTGACGGTGTTCGGCGAACCGGTCGAAGGCCTGCGCCTGATCGGTGGCGCGACCTGGCTTGAGTCCGAGCAGGCCAGAACCCAGGGCGGTCTCAATGAAGGCAATGCGGCTGTGGGCGTGCCGGAATTCCAGGCCAGCTTCAACGCGGAATGGGACGCCAGCTTCCTGCCGGGTCTCGTTCTCGAAGGGCGCGTGATCTATACCGGCGAGCAGTACGCCAGCGCGGACAATACGCTGGAAATCCCCGCCTGGGCGCGCTTTGACGCCGGCGTGCGTTACAGCTTCGAGGCGCAAGGTCATCCGGTTGCCCTGCGCGCGCGGGTGGAGAACCTGCTCGATGACGACTATTGGGCCTCGACCGGCGGTTATCCGGGCGCGAACTATCTGGTGCAGGGCGAGCCGCGCACCGTTCGCGTGTCGGTGAGCACCGACTTCTAGGCGAGGCGAGATGTCCCGATCGGCGATCCGGATCTGGAGCGGCATTCACACCTGGACGTCCCTGGTGTGCACGCTCTTCCTGCTCATGCTGTGCGTGACCGGATTGCCGATCATCTTCCATGACGAGTTCGAGGCGGCGCTGAACCCGTCCGAATTCACGCCGGGCAATCCCGACGGCCCAATGCTGGATCTCGATCAGATCCTGGATCGCTCGCTGGAAAACCGACCGGGCGAAGTCCCGCTCTTCATGAGCTTTGACATCGACCGCCCCGTGGTGAACGTCACCACCGGGCCGACGCCGGATGCGCCGGGCGGGGCGATGTGGTTCGAGCGGTTTGACCAGACGGACGGCTCCATCGTCGCGGCTCCCGCCGACGCGGGCGGGATCATGGATTTCCTGGTCCAGCTGCATACCGACATGTTCCTGGGGCTGCCCGGCAAGCTGTTTCTGGGCGCCATGGGGCTCAGCTTCCTGCTCGCCGTTCTTTCGGGCGTGGTGCTCTACTGGCCGTTCATGCGCAAACACCGGTTCGGCATGCTGCGGCTGGAGCGGTCCGCGCGCACCCGCTGGCTCGACTATCACAACCTTCTCGGCGTGATCACGCTGGGCTGGGTGATGGTTGTGGGCGGCACCGGAGTGATCAACACTCTCGACGATGTCATCTACGGCTATTGGCGCGACGCCGCGCTTGCGGATCTGATCGCCGAGTATCCTGATCGCGCTGTCCCGTCGCCGGATGAGATGGCGTCGCTCGATCAGGCGGTGACCGCCGCGATCGAGGCCGCACCGAACATGACCTTGCAGTTTGTGGCGTTTCCGGGCGGGACCTTCTCGACGGACTTCCACTACGCCATCTTCCTGCATGGCGACACGCCGCTGACCGAGCACCTGATTGCGCCGGTGCTGGTGGATGCGGTGACAGGCGAGGTTGCAGGCCTGCGCGAAATGCCCTGGTACGCCAAGGCGCTGGCGCTGTCTCAACCCTTGCATTTTGGCGATTACGCCGGCCTGCCGCTGAAGATCCTCTGGGCCCTGCTCGACCTTCTGACCATCGTGGTGCTGATCAGCGGGCTGTATCTGTGGGCCGTACGCAAGGGCTATCTCAGGGGCGCCCGCCGCAGCTCTGCAGAGGTTCCGGCATGAGCCGGTTCTGGCGCGTCTTCGGCTGGCCGCTGGTCATCCTCGGGATCAGCCTGGCCGGGCTGGTCCTCTCCCTGATCGGAAATGGCGTCTGGGATGCGGCGGGCTGGGTCGGCCTGTTCAGCCCGCTCGCCATCCTGGTCTGGGCGCGCTTTGTCCGCGCGCGCTCAAGGACCTAGTCCTCGTAGTCCTCGGGCTTCATCGTGTAATTGAGCGCCAGACGCCCGCCATCGGCGTAGATGCATTCGCCGGTGATGTAGCTCGCATCCTTGTTGGCGAGGAACCAGGCGACGCCTGCGATTTCGTCGGGATCGCCGAGACGGTTGAGCGGTGTGCGCGACAGGATGCGCTGCATGGCCTCGCGGTCATCCGCGACCGCCTTGAGAATGTCGGTGTTGATCGAGCCCGGCCCGATGGCGTTCACCCGCACGCCCCAGGGCGCCAGCGCCAAGGCCATGGACTTGGTCATCTGGTTCAGCGCGCCCTTGCTCATCGTGTAGGCAAGCTGGTCGGGCAGGGAGACCACGGCGTTCACCGAGCTCATATTGATGATGGCGTAGCGCTTGCGGCAGTCCTCGGCGCGGGTCTGTTCGTCCTCGATCTGCTCGATCATCTGCTTGGACGCGGCCTTGGCCACTAGGAAGGCGCCGCGCAGATTGACGTCCATCACGGCATTGAAGTCGTCAAAGGACAGATCCAGCACATCGCCCTTGGCCAGGGTGGCGGCGTTGTTGATCAGGATGTCCACCCGGTCAAAAGCCGAACGGGTCTCGGCCATGAGGTTGGCGACGGCCAGCTTGTCGGAGACATCACAGCTGACGAAGAGCGCGCGCTCCTTGCCGGCGTTCAGGGTCTCCACCAGCGCTTCGCCCGCCTCATCATCAATATCGGCGACCACGACGCGCAGGCCTTCCTCGACGAAGCGTCGGGCGCAGGCGGCGCCAATGCCCTTGGCGCCGCCGGTGATGATGGCCACGCGATCAGATACGGCCATGAGAGATCTCCACTTCCCAAAATCGGCGGCGATCAAACAGCCGCCGGACGGTTCTGTAAACCGCTCAGTCAGTCACCATCGACAGGGCTCAGGGCGTGTTGTTGAAAACCCGCTCATAATCAGCGGTCACTTCAGGATCATCCGGGGCCTGCTCGTGAGCGAGGGCGAAGAGGCGGCGCGCCTCTTCGGTCTCCCCGATCTGCTCGAGCGCAGAAGCGAGCGAATGGGTGATCGAGCCTTCCTCGGGCGCAGCCTCGGACGCGGCCCGGCAGGTGGACAACCCGTCCGCAGCGCGACCATCCTTCACCAGCGCCCAGCACAGCGCATTGAGCGCACCCGGATCCTCGGGGGCGAGCGCGACAGCTTCGCGGGCATCCTCGACCGCCATTTCAGTGAGCGCCATCTCGACGAAGGCGGCCGAGCGCCCGATCCAGGCCGACGCATAATCGGGTTCGGCGCGCACGGCGGCGTCAAAGGCGGCGACGGCCTCTTCGGGGCGATGAAGATCAAGATAGGCCGAGCCCGCCAGCACGGCGGTGAAACCGTCTTCCGGAATGCGCGCCAGGGCGATCTCGAGATCGGTGATCGCGTCCTCGGGGCGGTCAAGCTGCAGATAGGCGGCGGCGCGATTGCGGCGGATCAGCGGATTGTCGACATCCCCGTCATTGGCTTCGACCAGCGCGAAGATCTGGTTGTAGGCGATCAGCGCCTCTTCGGAGCGGGTCGCGGCCAGGTAGGCGGCGCCCAGGCGCGCGCGCAATTCCGCTTCTTGCGGCCAGTCATAGAACTGGTCCGCCAGACAGGCTTCAAAGGCCTCAATGGCCGCTTCGGCGTCATTGGCGGAGAGGGCGGCATAACCGTCGGGGCAGATCTCTTCGCGAGACTGGGCCTCAGCAGCGGCCATGGACAGGCAGACTGCTGCAAGAATCGTCAGAAGGCGGACAGGTTGAAGCACGGTCGGATTCGATCTCGGCAGGGGTCAAAAGAAAAGGGCGGACGTAATGTCCGCCCTTTGCAATCAGGCTAGCAGCTCGCGCCGTTATTGTCGTCGTCTGAGCGCTTCGATCTCTTCTTTAAGTTTAAGTTTCTGTTTTTTAAGGGAGGCGATCTGCAGGGTGTCGGTGGAAGGGCGTTTCATTTCTTCGACAATCAGGTGGTCCAGTTTGTCGTGGCGGGCGTCCAGTTCACGAATACGCGCGTCAGTGGCCATCAATGCCTCCCTTGCTGTAGGACGTACATTGAACCATTTGATAGCGCGGTCTGACAATTCAAATTCGATTGCGACATTTTAACGGAGTTAACTCGCAGTGACGGATGTGACGCCTGATCGGCTCGTGGTTGGAATTTCTGGCGCTTCGGGCGTGATTTACGCCATGCGCGCTCTCGAGGCGCTCCGGCAATTAGGTGTGGAAAGTCATGTGGTGGCCTCCAAGGCGGCCGAAATGACCTTGTCCTACGAGCTGGGAGAGAAGCCCTCGATCCTGCGCGATCGGGCGGATTATCTGTACAAGCAGGCCGATGTGGGCGCTTCGATCGCTTCGGGGTCCTTCAAGACCCGCGGCATGCTGATTGCGCCCTGCTCGGTGCGCACGATGAGCGAGATCGCCACCGGGGTCACGTCCTCGCTGCTGACCCGGGCGGCCGATGTGGTGCTCAAGGAGCGGCGTCTGCTGGTGCTGATGGTGCGAGAGACGCCGTTTCATCTGGGCCATTTGCGCACCATGACCCAGCTGACCGAGATGGGGGCCGTGATCCTGCCTCCCTTGCCCGCGTTCTATGCCCACCCCAAAAGCGTGGATGACATCGTCAACCAGTCCGTCGGCCGGGCGCTGGATCTGTTCGGACTCGATTGGGACGCGACCAGGCGCTGGGGTGAGGATCTCGAACAGGGCCGCCGTCCCCAGGCGCGGACGAACCGGTGAGCGCCTTCTGGAATTTCTCGGTCCGGCTGTACGCCCAGGCGGGCGTGAAGCCCGCCTGCCTGTCCTTGCAGGCGGCCGGCATGGACGTGAATGTCGGTTTGTGGATCATCTGGGCCTGTGTGAACGGACGCGATCCGGGACCGGCGCTCGGGCAGGCGGTGGAGCTGTCCGCCCTGTGGAGCGCACAGGTGGTCAAACCGCTGCGAAGCGCGCGGGACCATCTCAAGCATCCGATGGCGGGCGTGAATGCAGAGGCCGCCCTGAGCTTGCGCAAGAGCGTGCTCGCCGCCGAGCTCGAAGCGGAAAAACTCGAGCAGCACGGGCTTGAGGCGTTGACCCATGCCTGCCCGGAAACAGACGTTTCTGACCGGCGCGATCTGGCTCTGAAACGGCTGCAGGATTACGCCGCCCGGCTCGGTTCGAGTGCGGCGAGCGCAGGGGCGTTTGTGGAAAACGTTTTCGAGGCGACCAAAAATGTGTAATATGGGTCTCCTCGAAACGAAGTGAGCGCAAGCGTTACGCTCTGGCGCCCGAGGTTTTTTCGACAATCCACTCAGCCGGATGGGTCCGGCTTGCGTCTGATTGAAGAGGTCGGTCACGGCAATGGACGGCGAGTTCGACGAAACCGCGCTCAAGCGCAGGCTCGAAGATCTGCAGATCGAACACCGCACCCTGGATGAAGAGGTGTCGGCTCTGGCGGCGTGCGGCGTGTCCGACCAGCTCAAGCTCGTGCGTCTCAAGCGCCGCAAGCTGGCGCTGAAGGACGAGATCTATCGTCTGGAAGACATTCTGAACCCCGACATCATCGCCTAGGCGAGACGATCTAGCCTGTCGCGCGGGTCTTGCTGGCCTGTTTGTGCGCATACATGGCGGCGTCTGCGGCGGCCAGCGCATCTTCAGGCGCAACGCCATGCGACAGCGCATGCACGCCCCATGCGGCGCCGAGCTTGAGTGGTTTGCCGTTATGCGTGATCGAGGCGTCGGAGATCGCCTTTGACAGGTCGTTGGCCTTCTGGCGCGCTGCGCTTTCCGGCGTCAGGGTCAGCACGATGCCGAATTCATCCCCGCCCAGCCGGCCGACCGCATCGGTTTCCCGCACATGATCGGTGATCAGGTTGGCCACCTGCTCGAGCGCGGCGTCGCCTGCGGCATGGCCATGCTCATCATTGATCTGTTTGAAGCCGTTGAGATCAATATAGATCAGGCTCGACGGCGCGCCATGACGCTCCGCCAACGCCAGCGCTTTTGAGACTTCCCGCAAGAAGGCGCGGCGGTTGAAGACCGGAAGCAGGGCGTCCCGGTCCGCGAGACTCTCCAGATCACGAATGCGGCCGCGCAAGGCTTCGGTCTCGCGTCGCAGCTGGTCCACTTCGCCCATCAGGGACAGGAGGGCGCGCTGCACATTCGGGGTCAGCTCGGCTTCGGGCACGCCCATGATGGACGCGCTATCGGTGGGCGCACTCGTCCCCTTGGGCGCAGCAGACGTGCGCGGGGTCTCCTCACGACGACCCACCGGGCCGGCGCCAGCGAGCGGGCCGCCGGATCGAATTCGCATGTCGCGGGCTCCATGAGACTGGTCTCGCCCGTTAAGCCTCGGTGGTTGTGGTAAAAAAAACGTTCATTCTCGCCAGGTGGACGTCTGCCTGAACGGGCGGGTTGTGATTTCAGGCAGTCATGAATTATTGAAATGAGGGCGTCCCTGGTCATTATGAGGACATGTCGGCTCGATGAGGGTTGGCTGCGATCCTTGGAGAGCCCTGTGTCAGACCGTTCTGAAACATTCATGCCCAATCTGGTCGTGGAGCATGTTGCGCCGATCAACCAGGACGCGCTCGCCCCCTTGCGACGGATGACGCACAAGCCGCGCATCCTGCTGCTCTACGGCTCCTTGCGCGAGCGCTCCTTCTCACGGTTTGCGGCGCTGGAAGCCGCGCGTCTCTTGGAGATGTTCGGCGCCGAGACCCGCATCTTTCACGCGAACGGCCTGCCCCTGCCCGATGACTCCGAGGCGGACCACCCGAAGGTGGCCGAGCTGCGCGATCTGGTGACCTGGTCGGAAGGCATGGTCTGGTGCAGCCCCGAACGTCATGGCGCGATGACGGCGGTGCTCAAGGCGCAGATCGACTGGATTCCGCTGGCGATGGGCGCCGTGCGTCCGACCCAGGGCAAGACGCTGGCGCTGATGCAGGTCTCGGGCGGTTCGCAAAGCTTCAATGCGCTCAACCAGATGCGGGTTCTGGGGCGGTGGATGCGCATGATCACCATCCCTAACCAGTCCTCCATTCCCAAGGCGTTTCTGGAGTTTGACGAGGCGGGACGGATGAAGCCGTCCGGGCTCTATGACCGCATCGTCGATGTCATGGAAGAGCTGGTGAAGTTCACCCTGATGACCCGTGAGCAGGCGGACTATCTCGTGGACCGGTATTCCGAACGCAAGGAAAGCGCAGAGGAATTGATGGCGCGGGTGAACCAGCGTTCGCTCTGAATACAGTGCAGTCATGGGTTTTGCTTGACCGAAAGCGCGCCGCGGTTAAGTTGACGTGCTTTCCAATCGCCTGTCAGGCAAGGCTATTATGAGCGAAAGCATTTCGGGCGGCGCCAAAGCTGCTCCCATCTCCATCATCATGGGTTCACGGTCGGACTGGCCGACGATGAAGGCCGGCGCCGATCTGCTCGATCAGCTGGGCGCATCCTATGAGACCAAGGTTGTCTCTGCGCACCGCACGCCTGACCGTCTGGTGGCGTTCTCCAAGTCCGCCGCTGATCGCGGCGTGCAGGTGATCATCGCCGGCGCGGGCGGCGCAGCGCACCTGCCGGGCATGGTGGCGTCCATGACGCATCTGCCGGTGCTGGGCGTTCCGGTGCAATCGCGCGCCCTGTCCGGGCTCGACTCGCTTCTGTCCATTGTCCAGATGCCCGGCGGCGTGCCGGTGGGCACGCTGGCGATCGGCGAGGCTGGCGCGAAGAACGCCGCCATCATGGCCGCGTCCATTGTGGGCCTGTCTGACGATGCGCTGATGGAGCGCCTGAAAGCCTATCGGGCGTCACTGACGGAGTCGGTGGCGGAAACGGTCGAGGACTGATCCATGACCCAAGCGCTGGCGCCGACCTCGCGGATCGGCATTCTGGGCGGCGGCCAGCTCGGCCGCATGCTGGCCCTGTCGGCGGCCCGGATGGGGCTTGATGTGGTGATCTTCGATCCCGAGCCTGACTGCCCTGCGAGCCGTGTCGCCGCCGAGACCGTCACCGCCGCCTATGAGGATCTCGACGCTGTGGCGACATTCGCCGCCAGCGTGGATGCGGTCACCTATGAGTTCGAGAACGTTCCGGCTGAAACCGCCGCCGCCGCGGCGAAACACGCCCCGCTGCGCCCAGGCGCCATGGCGCTGGACGTCGCTCAGGATCGTCTGACCGAAAAGACCTTCCTCAATGATCATGACGCTGCGACGGTGGCGTTCCGGCCTGTAAGCACGCTTCAGGAACTGCAGACCGCGATTTCGGAGCTGGGTCTGCCCGCCATCCTGAAAACCCGCCGCTTCGGCTATGACGGCAAGGGGCAGGCGGTGATCCGCGAGATGGCGGACGCCGAGGACGCACTCGCCGCCATGAAGGGCCAGCCGGCCATCCTCGAAGCCTTCGCCGACTTCACCCATGAGCTGTCCATCGTGGCCGCGCGCGGGCTGGATGGGGCGGTGCGCGCCTACCCGCTGTCAGAGAACCGGCATTCGGACGGCATCCTGCGTGAAAGCCTCGCCCCGGCCCAAGTCAGCGACGAGACGCGGGCGACCGCGCTCGGCATGGCGACGCGGGTTCTGGATGCCCTCGATTATGTGGGCGTGATGGGAATGGAGCTGTTTGCGCTCAAGGACGGCTCATTGCTTGTGAACGAGATCGCGCCGCGGGTTCATAATACCGGTCACTGGACGCAGGACGCCTGCACGGTCTGCCAGTTCGAGCAGCATATCCGCGCAGTCGCAGGCTGGCCGCTGGGCGATCCCGCCCCGCATGCCTCGGCCCGCATGGTCAATCTCATCGGCCATGACGCGGACGCCTGGGAAGACTGGCTGAAAACCCCGAATGCGGTGCTGCATCTTTACGGCAAGCGCGAGACTCGCGAGGGCCGCAAGATGGGCCATGTGAACGTGCTGGGGCCGCTCTAGAGCCGCCTAGCGCGCCCGTCTGAACCCATAACGCAGATCACCCATCAAGCCGGGCAGGTCGGGCAGGTTTTTCGCCAGCTTGTTGACCTGACCCTTCACCTTCTCGAACTGCATGACATTGTCGATGCGGCGATCAAGGAATTCGGCGGTCTTCGTCCGGTCCTCGCTGTCGTCCTCGAGCCAGATCGCAAAGGTTGAGGCGTAGACGCCCGACAGAATCGCCCGCTTGGAATAGAAGTTCGCGTCGGTGCTTGTGTCCCCGATCGCGCTCCAGATCATGTGTGATGTGGCCCAGACGAGCCGGGCGCCGCGATCCAGACCATCTGGCAAAAGCAGTCGCGCCCGGGCGCGGGCGGCGGCCTCTTCATGACCCTCATACTGCGCCAGACGGATCAGCACCGCCTGGCTGACCTTGTCGCGAATCCGGTTGGCGGGATTGGCCTCGATCTCGGCGCGGGCATTTGCGTCACAGCGCCGCGTCCAGGTCTCGATGACGTCGAGAATCCCTGCAGGGCAATACAGTTGCACCTCCCCCTCGCTCAGTCCGGCGTCCTGGGCGGCGCGGGTCAGCGTGGTCTCGCTCCAGCCGTCGAAGGCGGCGTTGGGCAGGGCGGCGTCCACCAGCGCGTCACGGGCGCGCTGGGCGCGAGAGGGGGCGGTGTTTTGTGCTTTTGCGGTCATGGCTGTATATTTAGTGCGCTCTGGGCCTGACGTCACGGGGCGTTTCGCCGCGCTCTACGCTGGACAGGGGCTCCCAGACCCGGTATATCGCCCGCCTCTGTTGGAAGCGATCCGGCGCGGACGGTGGAGCCACGCGGCTCTTTGGTTCGCGTGAGCTATACGGTCAAAGTTCCGGAGCGGGCCTTGACCACCTATTCGAAGGGAGAGATTACCATCGTCCAGATCGTCGTGCGCGATAACAACGTTGAGCAAGCGCTCAAGGCGTTGAAGAAAAAGATGCAGCGGGAAGGCACTTTCCGCGAGATGAAGCGCCGCAACCATTACGAAAAGCCGTCTGAAAAGAAAGCGCGCCAGAAGGCCGAGGCGATCCGCCGCGCCCGCAAACTGGCTCGCAAGCGCGCTCAGCGCGAGGGCCTGCTGCCGAAACGCGGCGGTGGTCGCCGCTAGAACGCTGCGCCGGGCTTAACCGCTCCTAAGCAGACACGAAAAACCCCGTACGCCCAGCGTACGGGGTTTTGCTGTGTCGGCCCTGGCCGGGCGGTAGGCGAGGCTCAAGGCCTGAGGCGATCGCCTCAGGCCTTTTTCTTGCCGCCCATCTTCAGAAGCTTGCGAACGGAATCCGCATTGGCCTGACGCAGGGCGCCCTGACGGAACACCGCGGCCGCTCCCCACAGGACGATGAGGGTGGTCACCACCATCAGCGCACAGGCGCTCAGCAGCTCCCACAGGGGCGGATCGGTGGGCAGGCGCGCCATCATCACGAAAGGCGTCCACAGCGGCACCCAGGAGCCGATCTGGATGACCATCGAGTCGAGCGCATCGATCGAGAACACGATGATCAGCATGGGCAGCATCAGGATCCAGATCACCGGTCCCATCAGCGTCTGGGCGTCCTGCAGGGTGTCGCACAGCGAGCCCATGGCGAGGAAGATCGCGCCATACATCAGATAGCCGCAGGTGAAGAAGAACAGGCCGGCCAGCAGGAGGCCCGGATCAAAGACCGAGGTGAGGAGCTCCAGAAGGTCCGGATCGAGCGCCGCGATGGCCGAGCCGCCCAGCGTGCTCAGCAGCACCCCGACCCCGCCCCAGACGGCGAACAGGGTGACGGACACGCCCGCCACGCCCAGAAGCTTGCCGATCAGGATGTCCTCGAGGCGGGCGGTGGACAGCAGCAGCTCGATGATCTTGCCGCCTTTCTCCTCGATCATGGAGGTCAGCAGCATGTTCGCCACCGAGAAAACCGCCATCCACAGGATGAACGCCAGGCCGAGCGCCACGAAGAAGGGGGCGCGGTCGGCGAAGGTCACTTCCTCTTCCACGCCCGCTTCGCTGCGCGCATCCAGGCTGGTGACAAGCGGACGGATGTCGAGAATGGCGTCGATCTCGTCCGGGTCGAGGCCTTCGCTCACAAGGGCCTGCTCACGCATGTGCGCGCGGATGATGTCGCGCACATCGCCGCGGAGGTCGGAATTGGTCAGATTGGTCGACAGATAGACGACCTCCAGCCCGTTTTCGGCATGCTCGCGAATGAAGAAGGCGGCAAAGAGCGGTTTGGGGCCTTCAGGGGTCTCGATGGTCTGATCGCCTGAGAGATAGGGACGCAACGCGTCCGCGGTCCGGGCTGGCGGTTCGACCTGGACGGCTTTGGTGCGACCGGCCTCAAGCGCGCTGGCGGCGTCAGAGAGGCCCACGGACTGCAAGGCGGCCTCGGTCTGGCTGACCCCGTCAGGGTCTTCGTCAAAGATGGCGAGGGCGCGCTCTGCGGCCTCATCCCCGCCCACGCCCTGGGCCATCATCTCGATGGCCCCGCGGACCTGGGCGCGACGTTCTTCGATGCGGGCCTGCTCGACCAGCTGGTCGAGCCGCTGCCCGGTCTCGTCGATCACGCTGAAATAGCGCACCGGCTGGCTGGACTGGATGAGGGCGGGCGTCACCCCGCCAATCGTGGCGAAGATCGGTACGGCCAGCAGCGAGAGCCAGAAGCCCCAGGTGGCGACATAGGAGAGGTATTCGCGGCGAGCGATCAGATAGGCGGCGCGCATGATCAGGCCTCCTGACGGAGTGTTTCGACCGCATCCTCGCCCACAAGGGCGACAAAGGCGTCGTGAAGATGGGGACGGCGGGGCTCGAAGCGGGTCAGGGGAACGCCGGCCTGCACACAGGCGCGCAGCACGTCCTGGGCGTCCACGCCCGGCTTGAGCGTGAGCAGCAGGTTCGCTGAACCATCCTCGTCGGGCGCGAGCGTCTCGATCTCGCCCATGGGCGAGACGACCTCGGCGAGGTTTGACCCGGCCGACGCGCCCAGGGTGACTTGCCGGGGCACGCGCGCCAGCGCTTCGTCCACGCGCCCGTCAAACACCTTCCGGCCGCGCGCCATCAGCACAATGCGATCGCACAGGCGCTCGGCATGCTCCATCACATGGGTGGAGAACAGCACGGTGCGGCCCGCCTGGGCCTGCTCGCGGATCACCTGCTCGAGCATGGCCTGGTTGACCGGGTCCAGACCGGAGAACGGCTCGTCGAGGATGATGAAGTCCGGCTCGTGAATGATGGCGGAGATGATCTGGATCTTCTGGGCCATGCCCTTGGAGAGTTCCTTGATCTTCTTGGTCGCCGCTTCCTTGAGGCCGAAGCGTTCAAGATAGACCAGCGCCCGGCGGCGGGCCTCGCCCGCAGACAGGCCCTTCAGCCGGGCGAAGAACACGATCACGGCCTCGGCGGTCATCTTGCGATAGACGCCGCGCTCTTCGGGCAGGAAGCCCACGCGGTCCATGCTCTTCGTGTTGGGCGCCTGGCCGAACAGCTTCACGGCGCCGCTATCTGGAACGATCACGCCCAGCGACATGCGCAGGGTTGTGGTCTTGCCGGCGCCGTTCGGGCCCAGAAAGCCCGTCAGCTCGCCCTTGCGGGCCTGAAAAGACACGTCCTGTACGGCCGGTTTGCCGCCGAACGTCTTGCTCAGGCCTTCGACCTCAAGCGCGTACTCAGTCATGAGATTGGATGCTCCCCGAACTCTTTGGTTCATCTTTAGGGTGATGCGAGCGTGTAATCCAGTTACGAATGGGGTCAGGTGAATCGCGCGCGACGGGATCGCGCAGGAGGAAAACCGCCATGGCTGACAGACCCTTCCCGCTGGATTTTGCGACACTCGCACCGGATGCGCGGCCGCGTCGATGGCTGGTCCTGCCAGAAGGCTTTGACGCCTCCGCGCAGCCTGATCAGATCAGCCCGCATTTCAAGGTGAAGCCGGAGGTCCTGCTGGTGCGCTTCAAGGCGCTGGCGCTGGAACAGCCCCGGGTGACGCTGGTGCGTGAGACGGAGGGGCAGGTCGAGCTGGTGCAGCGCTCAAGACTGTTCCGGTTCCCCGACTACATCACGGCCGAGGCCATGGAGACGGATGGCGGCTCGGCGCTGGCGATCTATTCGCGGGCGGTGATCGGCTATTCCGATATCGGCGTGAACCGAAAGCGCATCATGGCCTGGCTCGACGCGCTGAGCGCGCAGCTCGGCTAGGCCGTCGGCAGGGCGAAATACAGCAGGTCGAGGGAGGGCGGCTCGGCCACGCCCAGCTGGCGCAGGATATGGGTCGCCTGACCGCGATGGTGGGTCTGGTGATTGAACACATGGGTCAGGACCACGCCGAGCGGCAGGGCCTTGGCCTCGCCGCGCGTGTTCACATACTCAAGAATATCGTCCAGCTGCTCGGGTTTCACCGTCGCGGCATAGTCCATCAGCCGCTTGTCCTCGACCTCGCGGGCCTCTCGCAGGTCCGAGAACTGCTCGAACAGCACCGTGTCGAGCTTGGCCGGCGCCTCGCCTTCGCCGGTCAGGCGCTTGAGCCAGATCCGGTCCGCCGTGAGAAGATGATTGAGCGTACCGTGCAGGCTGGTGAAATACGCTTTCACATCCCGCTTGCGCTCGAAATCGGTCAGCGCCGTGGCCGCATCGTAAAGGCGTGCATTCGCCCAGGTGTTATAGGCCGCCATGCGGGACGGGTGGCTGTAGAGCATCGCCATGTGTCATCACTCATTCAGACGCCGGACCAGACGGGCGCACGGATCATTGTAGACGTCCGGTCTGGCGCAGAGCCAGCCCGGCAGACGCCTCAGAGGCGTATCACCCTGTTATTGACCGAAGATAAAACTGTAAAGGCGGCGGACACCCCCGCCTATCGTATGAGGGCGACGCCCGCATAGTTGAAGCTCGCAAATTTCGGGCTCTTGGGCAGATAGTCCGCTGTCATCTCGGCGATGGAAAAACCGGCCGCCTCGATGAGCTTGTCCGGTTGTCGCGTCAGATGACAGCCGCCGCCAATGGGTTTCCAGACCGGTTCGATGATCTTCTGCCAGCGTTGGACGCCGGTATCCGGCGC
>MDTA01176936.1_pt1 | contig 87411 bp, 89 predicted proteins | sample 811151 | NCBI WGS metagenome assembly MDTA01 (sample SAMN05326648, study PRJNA326480) | marine metagenome | isolation source: seawater | place: Indian Ocean: South | collected 2010 | reverse complement strand
CTGTTCGGCCGCCGCCTCTACCTGCCGGAAATCAACAGCCGCAACGGCCAGCGCCGCCAGGCCGCCGAGCGCACCGCCATCAACGCGCCCATGCAAGGCACCGCCGCCGACATCATCAAGCACGCCATGATCAAGGTTCACCATTGGCTCGAAGACAGCAAACTGGACGCCCTGATGATCATGCAGGTGCACGATGAGCTGGTGTTCGAAGTGAAAGAAAGCCAGGTCGACGACCTGGTCAAAGAAGTCACCCAGCGCATGGAAGCCGCCGCCAAACTGGAGGTGCCGCTGATCGTCGACGCCGGGATCGGGAACAACTGGGAAGAAGCGCACTAAAAGCAGAAAAGGGGAGAAGCAGGATGCTTGACACTTTGGGTGAGACCAAGGCGCCTTCGGCGCGGCAACTTACGGTGCTTTGGTTTGTGCCGCTTTCCGCACCACTGATGATCGGGGTGTCGCTGTCACTCTTGGCCATGTTCGCACACTACCCGCCACCGGCTGAGTTGCTGAGCAGGGAAACGCTATGGGGTGTCAGCCTTGCCGCCATGGCGTTGGTGTTGTTGGTCGGCCGGGGGTTGCGCAATCTTGTCATGGCCGCGGAGAGGATCGCGCATCGCCCGTTGCCTGGTAGCGCCGAATCTTCGCGGGATATTAAGACGCAGGCGGCGTCCAAGGTGCAGCACAGCATGTTCATACTTCTGGGCCTGTTGAACTTCGTATCCGTGTTGGTGGTGGCCGCTTGTTTCATGCACGCGGACGCGGAACTGGCGCTGCTTAACGGCGTTTATACCCTGGTGCTGGCGGTCGTTACCAAGCCGGACTTTGCGTTGGCAATGCGCGAGACCGAAGCGGTACTGCGACGCCGGGGCTAAACCCTCGGGAGACCGTTCGATGGAAAAACAGTTCTGGGAAGAAAAATGGCAGACGCAGGAGCTGGGCTTCCATCTGCCGTTCGTGCACCCGATCCTGAAACGCAATCTCGCTGCTTTCGATCTGCCCGCCGGGGCGACGGTCTTTCTGCCGCTGTGCGGCAAGACGCTGGATATCGGCTGGCTGCTGGAGCAGGGCCTGCGGGTGGTCGGGGTCGAGCTCAGTGAACTGGCGGTGAGCCAACTGTTCGAGTCGCTGGGCGTGAGCCCGGACGTGTCGCCCTGGGGCGACGGCCGGGTGTGGCGCCACGGCGCGCTCACGGTGTTCCAGGGCGACGTTTTCGCGCTCACGGCGGACGACCTGGGTGACGTGGCGATGGTCTACGACCGGGCGGCGCTGGTGGCTTTGCCGGCGGCCATGCGCGAGCGCTACGCGGCGCACCTGGCGTCTGTCACGGCGAGCGCCCCGCAGTTGTTGATCACCTTCGAGTACGACCAGGATCGCATGGACGGGCCGCCGTTCGCTGTGCCCGCCGAAGAAGTGAAGCGCTTGTATGGCAGTAGTCATGCATTGGACTGCCTGTCCCGCAAGGACGTGATCGACAACCAGCCGGCGTTCCGCGAACGCGGTCTCGATCGTTTCGAGGAAATCGCCTGGCGGTTGATCCCTCTCTGACCCACCGTTCTGACACCCTTTTACATCCCCCGCCTTGTGCTTGCCTCTGTAGCCACTAAGTTGGAAGCATTCGACTTTCGATGATTTCAGTGAGGAGACGGACCATGTTGAACGTGAGCGGCGAGACTGTGTGCCGCCTGGTGGAATTGGCCCAGGCCTTCCAGGCGCGGGACACGGTGGCCATGCCGGAGGACGCCGGCAACCCCATCGACGATGCGGCTGGCGCGGAGGCGCTGACGGAGCCGGCGGGCGGCGAAGAGGACGGCTCGGTGGCGGAGTTCCGCACCATCATCGAGGACCTGGAGCCGGATCAGCAGACCGAGGTGGTGGCGCTGATGTGGCTGGGCCGTGGCGACTTCCAGGAAGACGAGTGGGAGGAGGCCCTGCGTCTGGCCCGCGACGAGTGGACCCCGGACACCGCCGACTTCCTGCTCGGCCACCCGCTGCTGTCCGAATACCTGGTAGAGGGCCTAGCCGTGTTCGGCGTCCAATGCGACCTCTAAGGGAGCCAGTCCCGTTTTGCTTTACCGATCTGTCGTTTAATGACGGCTTGGGCATTGTCGAGTTCACTGGTTAGCTGATGGTCCTCTATGAAGTTGCGGTGCCAAGCCTCTAGATTAGTGCTGAGTGACGAGGCTTGAGCTCGGATTAACCGGTGAATGTACTTCGGCGCCATCCCCAGTTGATTGGCGAAAACGTCCCAGTGTTTGCGATGGAGATTGCCGGGATCATTGTGACTACCCACCGGTAGAGCCAGTTGGTGGCTGATGTTGTCGATGGCTAGAGTACAGACCAGATCATAGAAGGGCGCCAGCGACCAGCCTTTCCGCCCGTGAGAGATCAGCGATAGGTTCTTCAGGTGGCCGTCGGCGTTCCCCGCTAGCGCATTGAAGATTTGCCAACGAGCGAAGGCTTGTAAATCCAGAGCAGGCCTTAGGCAATGCTTTTGGATGGCCGCTGCCACCTTGGCCACTGCGTTGTCCCCGGCCTCGTATTTGGCGTTATGGGAGAGTCCCTGCGCCTGGCAGAAGTCTTCTTGGTGCAAGCGATCTACAACACCGTCGTGGGTTTGGCGATCATAGCGCTCGGCTAGCGACGCGATGTGTGGGCCGATACGCACAAGGCGCACTGGAGCGACCGGCAATCCCAACTTTTCGGCGATATATGTGGTGTAGATTTCCAGCAACGGCACTTGCTTCAGGTCGCGCACCGGAAGTTTCAATATATGTGTGGAAGCGGCGCCGTCCTCGGGTAGTTGCAGGTGCCAGGTGCCGTCGCAATTGGCTGTGGCTCGTACCGGTATTTTGTCCTGAGCGCCGGCGAGAGAAAGACGTGGTGCGGTGTCGCCGTCAAGCCAGTTGGCGCGGCCCCTCTCAATCGCTGTTATCAAGTCGGCTTGCGTGAGCACTCGAAGCGCATTCCCATCAGTATTTGGAGAATCACCTTCTGGCAGCAACTGCAATGCGCCGGCGCAGTCGCCGCCGAGCTTTTCCAGCAGCGTGAAATCGTCGTCGGCGATACCCAGCTGCCGCACCAGCCGGTCCCGGGCGTTTCCTTCCGGCAACAGATTGGCGAAGAAATGATGCCCGCGCAGATCCGGCGGCAGGAAGTCGCCGGTCTCGTCCACGGGCAGGCTGCAGGAGATCGCCCAGCCGTCGTCCAGCCAGTCGCCGTCGTAGATAAACGCCATGCGACCGCCGCCGCTGTCCAACAACCGGCCGACCTTGCGGTCTTGATACCAGACGTTCAGGGCCCGGCTCATGAGGCACCCCCTCGTGGCACGGCGAACAGATCCAGCCCCACCAGGCGCGCGATCTTCAGCGCCAGCCCCAGACGCACCGTGTCCTTGCCGCGCTCGAGCTCCGACAAAAAGCGGGGGCCGACGCCGGCGATTTCCGCCAAGTCTACCTGGGTCAGACCCTGGGCCTTACGGGCGGCGCGAATACGCCGGCCCAGCTCTTCCGGGCTGTCCACGTTGTACTGTTTCGGCAGGGCGCTCATTGAGGCGACTCCAAATATTCCTGATCGGTAATATTAGGGTGATAGGGCGCCGGAAGTCCAATAATAATACCGATCGGTAATAAATTGGTGATTAGGCCGGAAATGGGCGGCTTTCTTCCCGACCGGTATCACCGCCCATCGCCAATGCCTACCAGCGGATTGCCACCAATAAATTCAATTTGTAGCCACCATAGGGAACCTTCACTGCCGTCATAAAAATGTCACGGCTATAGTCTTTCGCGTTTGCGAATCATTCACAACGCGAGGAGAGACCGTGAATATAACAAAAGCCGCCTTAGTGGCCGCCTTTACGCTTGCAACGTCCACGGCCGTGTCGGCCAGCCCCCTGGGTCAGCCCGGGGGCTACCACCACGGCTATCAGAAAAGCCCCGCCCGTTCGCCGATGGCCAGCCCGTACTGGTGGCCGGAAACCCTGGATCTGCGCCCGCTGCGTCAGCACGCGGAAAAATCCAGCCCGGTGGCGGACGATTTTGATTACGCCGAAGCCTTCGCCGAGCTGGATCTGGATGCGCTGAAAGCGGACCTGCGCGCGCTGATGACCGACTCTCAGGACTGGTGGCCCGCGGACTACGGCCACTACGGCCCGTTCTTTATCCGCATGGCCTGGCACAGCGCCGGCACCTACCGCGTGCACGACGGCCGCGGCGGCGCCCGCGGTGCCCAGCAGCGTTTCGAGCCGCTCAACAGCTGGCCGGACAACGTCAGCCTGGATAAGGCCCGCCGTCTGTTGTGGCCGCTTAAGCAGAAATACGGCAACCGCATTTCCTGGGCCGACCTGATGGTGCTGGCCGGCACCGTGGCCATGGAAGACATGGGCTTCAAGACCTATGGCTTCGCCGGCGGCCGCGAGGACGATTGGGAAGCGGACATCACCTACTGGGGTTCGGAGACCGAGTGGCTGGGCGATGAGCGCCACGACGAGGACGGCAAGCTGGAGAAGCCGCTGGCCGCCGTGCAGATGGGCCTGATCTATGTGAACCCGGAGGGCCCTAACGGCAAGCCGGATCCAATGCTCTCGGCGCAGTCGATCCGTCAGAGTTTCGCCCGCATGGCCATGGGCGATGAAGAGGTGGTGGCGCTGATCGCCGGCGGTCATACCTTCGGCAAAGCCCACGGCGCGCACAAGGCGGAGGAGTGCCTGGAAGCGGAGCCCGCCGCCGCGCCCATCGAGCAACAGGGCCTGGGCTGGAAGAACAACTGCGGCTCCGGCAAGGGCGCCGACACCTACACCAGCGGCCTGGAAGGCGCCTGGTCGGTGAACCCCACCGCCTGGACGCACCAGTACCTGGACAACCTGTTTGGCTATGAGTGGGTGCAGACCAAGAGCCCGGCCGGCCACATTCAGTGGATCCCCGCCGACGGTCAGGCCGCCAACCTGGTGCCGGACGCGCACATCGAAGGTAAGCGCCACGCCCCGATCATGTTCACCACCGACCTGGCGCTGAAGGTCGATCCGCAATACCGCAAGATCGCCAAGCGCTTCCATGAAAACCCGGAAGAGTTCGAGGACGCCTTCGCGCGCGCCTGGTTCAAGCTGACCCACCGGGACATGGGCCCGCGCGCCGGCTACCTGGGCCCGGACGTGCCCGACGAAGCCTTGATCTGGCAGGACCCGATTCCGGAAGTGGATTACAAGCTGATCTCCAAGGGCGACGCGGAAGACCTTAAAGAGGAAATTCTCGCGTCCGGGCTCACCGTGCCGCAGCTGGTGCGCACCGCCTGGGCCTCCGCCTCCACCTTCCGGGGTTCCGACCTGCGCGGCGGCGCCAACGGCGGCCGGGTCGCGCTGGCGCCGCAAAAGGACTGGCCGGTGAACGACCCTGAAGAGCTGGATCAGGTGCTGGCGACGCTGGAACAGATCCGCGCCGACTTCAACGAAGGGGGCCTGTTCCGCCGCAGCAAAATCTCGCTGGCGGACATGATCGTGCTGGGCGGGGCCGCGGCCATCGAGAAAGCCGCCGCCGACGCCGGCTACGACATCGAGGTGCCGTTCACCCCGGGCCGTGCCGACGCCACTCAAGCCATGACCGATGTGGAGGCGTTCGCGGTGATGGAGCCCCAGGCGGACGGGTTCCGGAACTACTTCAGTGAAGAGAGCCGGCTCTCCCCCACCGACAGCCTGGTGGACAAGGCCGACCTGCTGACGCTGAGCGTGCCGGAAATGACCGTGCTGGTGGGCGGCATGCGCAGCCTGGACGCCAACGTGGACGGCGCCGACCACGGCGTATTCACCGATCGCCCGGGCACCCTGAGCAACGACTTCTTCGTCAATCTGCTGGACATGTCCACCCGGTGGGCGCCGTCGGAAAACAACGAAGGTCTGTATGAAGGGCACGATCGCCAGAGCGGCGAGCTGAAGTGGACCGCCACGCCGGTGGATCTGATCTTTGGTTCCAACGCCGAGCTGCGCGCGGTGGCGGAGTACTACGCTCTCAGCGACAACGACGATAAGTTCGTGAGCGACTTCGTGGCCGCCTGGACCAAGGTGATGAACCTGGACCGCGCCGCGCTCTGACACCCTGCTTCAGAACTTTTTCAGGCAACCCTCCCGCCGGCCCGTGCAAGGCCGGCGGACTTCCCTTAGCGGCGACACCCTGTCGCCGCTTTTTTTTGCGCTAGCGGGCCAGTTTCTTCACCGGCGTAAAGCTGGTGTCCGCTTTCAGCCGCTGGACCCGTTTCGGGAACTGCTCCCGGCGCGCCCGTTCGCCCAGCCGTATCAGGCTCCGGTTCACCGACGGCACGCTTTTGCGCACCAGCTCCGCGCCCAACCGTAACGGTATCTGCGCCGGCCACACGTACTTGGTGGCGGTGCGCGGCAGCCCCAGCTTGTCGCCGGCGTCGTCGCCCAGGACGTAGCGGGTATAGCCGGCGCGCAGGGTGTATTCCAACTTGCCGAGACGCTTCGCCAGCCAGCCGTCGCCGCTGTCCTGCAGCGAGGCCCGGGCCAGCGCCTCGCCCAGGCGGCGGCTGTCCTCGTCGCTCTCGCCGATGGTGGCGATCACCTGGTAGAGCGCGCGCATGGCATCCGCCTCGCAGGCCGGCAGCAGGCGTTCGTCCACGCCCATCAGGTAGCCCACATAGCGCCACAGGTGCACCACCGCTTCCCGTTCGCGCTTGCTGAACAGAAAGCCCAGCGAGCGCAGGCCGGAGAGAAAGATCACCGAAAATTCCAGGATCGTGGCCATGGAATCCCACTGGTTCAGCGGGTGCCCCCAGGCCGGGTCCCACTTGTCCGACTTGAGCAGCATGGCGCGCACCTGGGCGTGCATCAGGCGCACGCGCACGGCGCTTTTGAAGCCGTCCCGGTCCCGCTCCAGGCCGCCGGGGGTGGTCACGTCGATCCAGAATTTGCCGGTCTCCACCAGCCGCCGGTTGGCCATGCGGTCCAGCTCGCCGGTGAACGCCAGCGGCTTGGCCGCCGCCGCCGCCAGATAGCCGCCCATCAGGGACAGATTGCGCAGCACCAGCTCGCCGGCCAGGCCCACCCGGTGGGAGACCTCGCAGGCCAGCCGGAGCTGCGCCCGGTCCAGCCAGATGGGTTCGTGGTCGACCTGGTGAAACAGGGCGGTCAGTTCTTCCGGCGGATCGTCGAGGGTGTGCAGGCCCTGTTCCAGGGCCTGGTCCAGCAGTTTGCGGCCCTGGCCCGCGGGCAGGCGGTGGTACATGGCGACCACCGCGTCGGCGAGCGGGTCCCCGGCCAGCATCGCCTGGCGGATCGACGCCATCTGCCCCGGCGTCGGGTGCGGGTCGGAGCCGAGCAGCCATTTGAACAGGCGCCGACCGCGCCGCATGCCGGGGCGGTCCGGGTCGCCGACCCGGTTAAGGCGGGCCGGATCGGTGAGGGGCTCGCGGATCATGGCGGTCATGGGGCGCTCCTTGCAGCGTGCGGCTGGCAATGTAGAACCGGTGAGTTCTATGCAGCATATCAAGCCGCCGTGCCGATGACATGACCGGAATGATCAGCGCGGCCGGTGTTTTCGGGCACCGGCCCGGAGCGGGTTACCAGGGCAGCTCGCTGCCGTCGGAGTGCCAGAAGGTGCCGGTGTTGTCCAGGTTGAGCTCGTCCATGCGCTGCACCAGGCGGTGGGCGGCCTTCTCGGCGGTGATGTGCCCGGTGTGGCCGGTCATGTCGGTCTGCACATAGCCCGGGTGCAGAATGGCCACGGCGATGCCCTTGTCCTTCAGGTCCACGGCGAGGGATTTGCCGGCGGCGTTGAGGCCGGCCTTGCTGATGCGGTAGCCGTACTTCTTGCCGGAATCGTTATCGGCGATGGAGCCCATGCGCGAGGTCATCAGGCCCACCTTGGCGCCGTCACCGAGGTTGTCCAGCAGGGCATGGGTGACGCGCAACGGGCCCAGGGTGTTCACTTCGAACTGCTTCTGGATCTGCTCGAAGTTCATGTCCTCCAGGGTTTCGCTCTCCATCATGCCGGCGTTGTTGTAGAGCACGTCCACGGGGGTGTCGCCCAGTTCCTGTTTGAGCGTTTGCACGTCCTCGGCGCGGCTCACGTCGATGCCCTCGATAACGCGCACGCCCAGATCGTGCAGGTCTTCGCCGCCCTTCTTCACGGCGGACGAGCGGCACACCGCGATAACGTGATTGCCGCGCGCTTTCCACAGGCGCGCCATGTCATAGCCGATGCCACGGTTGGCACCGGTGATTACGATGGTCTGGCTCATTGGTTCCGTCCTTGCGGTTGCGTTGCGATGCCCCACAACCTGGGGCCTGCCGGCGCGCGGGGCAACCCGGGGGCGGTGTCCAAAACAGACTTTTACGTTCACTGCGTGGCAGTATTCGGCGCCGGGCGCGGGAACCTGTTACATTCCAAGTCCTTCACAATTTCCAGGTTAAAAGGATCGACCCATGACTATTTCCGTAGGCGATAAGATTCCCGATGTCACCATCAAGACCAACGGCGCCAAGGGCCCCGAGGACCTCTCCACCGGCGAGTTTTTCAAAGGCCGTAAAGTGGTGTTGTTCGCGGTGCCCGGCGCGTTCACTCCGGGGTGTTCCAACACCCACATGCCCGGCTTCGTGGTGGAAGCGGACGAGCTGCTCTCCAAGGTGGACGTGATCGCCTGCCTGGCCACCAACGACGCCTTCGTGATGGACGCCTGGCAGAAGGATCAGAACGCCGAGCGCATCACCATGCTGGCGGACGGCAACGCGGAATTCGTCAAAGCCCTGGGGCTGGAACTGGACGCCACCGGCGGCGGCATGGGCATCCGCAGCAAACGCTTCGCGCTGGTCGCCAATGACGGCGTGGTGGAATACCTGGGCGTGGATGAAAAGGGCGTGGAAGACAGCAGCGCCCAGACCGTGCTCAAGCACATCTGAACGCGCCGTGGCCGGGGCCGCGCGCCCCGGCCGTGATTCAGCGTTTCAGATATTTGGCCGCCATCGCCTTGACCGACTGGCGGATCTGCGGGCCGGCCTCCGGGTCGCCTTTCAGGATCGAGCTCAGGTAGCCCTTTACCTGATCCATCTCCAGATGGGTGGGCAGCGGCGGCACGTTGGGATCCACCACCGCGTTGATCACCACCGGACGGTCCGCGTTTAGGGCGTCCTCCAGCACCGCCACCACCTGGTCCGGGTCGTCCAGCCGTAGGCCGCGCAACCCCAGCATCTCCGCGTAGCGGTCGTAGTCGAAATCCGGCAGCGCCTGGGACGATTGGTACTTGGGATCGCCTTCCATCACCCGCTGCTCCCAGGTCACCTGGTTCAGGTCGCGGTTGTTCAGCACCAGAATCACCAGTCTCGGGTCCGACCATTCCCGCCAATAGTGGGCGGCGGTGATCAGCCCGTTATTGCCGATCATCTGCATGGCGCCGTCGCCGACCATGGCCACCACCGGTTTGTCCGGCTCGGCGAACTTCGCCGCCAGGGCATAGGGCACGCCGTTGCCCATGGAGGCGAGCCCGCCGGAGGTGGTGCCTTGCACCTTGCCGTTGACCTTCAGAAAGCGCGCGTACCAGTCGGTGGCGGTGCCCACGTCGGCGGCCAGCCGGGTGTCGTCGGGCAGCCGTGACGACAGCTCCCAGAAAATGCGCTGCGGATTGAGCGGCTCGGCGCTGGTGTAGGCGCGCGCTTCGACGGTGTCCCACCAGTCGGCGATCCGTTCTTCCAGATCCGCGCGCCAGCGTGTGTCCTGTTTCGGCGTGACCCGCTCCAGCAGCGCTTCCAGGGTGGCGGCGGCGTCACCGTGCAGGTTCACCTCGGTGGGGTAGCGCAGCCCCAGGTTGGCCGCGTCGATGTCGATCTGCACCGCGCGCGCCTGATCTTCCTCGGGCAGAAACTCCGCGTAGGGGAAGCTGGTGCCCACCAGCAGCAGGGTGTCGCAATGGCGCATCATGCGGTCACTGGGTTCGGTGCCCAGCAACCCCAGGGTGCCGGTGACGCCCGGCTGGTAATCGGAAATCATGGTCTTGGCGAGCACCGCCTTGGCGATGCCGGCGCCCAGCGCGTCGGACAGCTTCAGCAGCGGCTCGACGGCGTCCTTGACCCCGGCGCCGGCCAGGATGGCCACTTTTTCGCCGGCGTTGAGCACCTCGGCGGCGGCGTCCAGGTCGGTGGCGGCGGCGTGCCGCACCGACGGCCGGTAGCCGACCCCGGACCAGGTGGCGCCGTGGCCGCCGGGCGGTTCCGCCATGGGCTCGTCCTGCAGATCATTGGGCACCACCACCACGCTGACGGTGCGCTCCGCCTCGGCGATGCGCACCGCCCGGTCGATCACGTGGCGCGCCTGGGCCGGTGCCATCAGCGTCTGCACGTAGCCGGCGGCGTCCTTGAACAGACTGCCCAGGTCCACCTCCTGCTGGAAGTCCGAACCCAGGCTGATGCGCGCCTGCTGGCCGACCACCGCGACCACCGGCATATGGTCCTTGGCGGCGTCGTAAAGGCCGTTGAGGGCGTGAATCGCGCCCGGGCCGGAGGTGGTCACCACGGCGCCCGGGCGGCCGGTGTATTTGGCGTGCCCGCAGGCCATGAACGCGGCCAGTTCCTCGTGGCGGGGTTGCACCAGGGTCACGCCGTCGTTGCGGCGCAGCGCGCTCATCACGCCGTTGATGCCGTCACCGGAATAACCGAACACGCGGTCGATGCCCCATTGCTGCAAGCGATCGACAATGAAGTCGCCTACCGTTGCCTTGCTCATACTGCCTCCTTGGCTATCGCAAAAACTCGCGCAGCCTGCGCAAGCCGGTTTCGATGGTGTGCATGTCGGCGGCGAACGACACCCGCAGCCGTCCGGGGGCGCCGAAGCCGCTGCCCGGCACCACCGCCACGCCGGCCCTGTGCAGCAGCGCCTCGGCCAGCTGGCGGTCGTTGTCGATGCCGTCCAGGCGCGCGATAGCCTCGCGCACATCCGGGAAGGCGTAGAAGGTGCCGTCCGAGCGCGGGCACTGCACGCCGGGTATCTCGTTCAGCGCCGGCACGATGTGGTCGTGGCGGCGCCGGTAGGCCTCCACCATGCGCCGCACCGGCGTCTGGTCGCCGAGCAGCGCTTCCGTGGCGGCGTACTGGCTGATGCTGGTGGCGCCGGCGGTGCTCTGGCCCTGCACCTTTTTCATCGCCGCGATGGCCTCGGCGGGGCCGGCCACGAAGCCCACCCGCCAGCCGGTCATGGCGTAGGCCTTGGACACGCCGTTGACGATGAAGCAGCGGTCCGCCAGATCCGGCGCCACGTTGAGCAGGTTGCGAAACGGCTCGCCGGTCCAGTTCAGGTGCTCGTAGATGTCGTCGCTGACCACGAACACCCGCGGGTAGCGGCGCAGCACCGCGGCCAGGGCGTTCAGGGTGTCGCGGTCGTAGAGGCGCCCGGTGGGATTGTTGGGGCTGTTCAGGAACACCAGCCGGGTGGCGTCGGTGAGCGCCGCGTCCAGGCGCTCGGCGCGCGGCAGGTAACCGTCCTCGGCGTCGAGATCCAGATAGACGGTCTGCGCCTCGGCCAGCGTCACCTGGGCGGGGTAGGTGACCCAGTAGGGGCGCGGCACCACCGCCTCGTCGCCGGGGCGCAGCAGCGTCTGGCAGAGATCGTAAAGCGCCTGCTTGGCGCCGCAGGTCACCAGGATCTGATCGTCTTGAAAATGCAGGTCGTTATCACGGCGGAATTTTTCGCGCACCGCGTGCTTGAGGCCGTCGTAGCCGTCCACCGCGGTGTAGTGGGTGAACCCCTGGTCGATGGCCTGGTGGGCGGCGCGTTTGACGCCGTCCGGGGTCGCGAAATCCGGTTCGCCGGCGCCCAGGCGGGCCACCGCGTCGCCGCCGCGGTGATCGGCCTGGATGGCCGCCGCTTCGGCGTTGATCTTCAGCGTCAGCGACGGCTGTATGCGTTCGACTCGGTCAGCGTAGGACATCCTTGCCTCCTGACGGAAATGCCCTTCAAGGGGTACGCCGATCAAGGAAGCGTGAAAAGGGAGGGAAGGGAAAAAGGTGTAAAAGGCCCCGAGGCTGGGAACTAGAAACGGTGCGGCGGCAGCACCACGCTGTGCACGCGCTCCCCGCGCAGCCGGGTTTCGCCTTGGTAGCGTTCGCCGCCGGTGACCGTGAACTCAAAGGCGTAGATGCGCCACAGGCCCCAGCGGCCGCGCTCGTCACGGGCCAGGCGGAAGCGCTTGAGGCCCACGGTCTGGTCGAGCAGCAGAACCTCTTCGCGCTCGCAATGCCGCCGTGTGGCGCGCAGCGCCGTTTCGCGAATGCGCTGGGAGCGCCAGAACAGCGCCGCGCCGATGGCCAGCGCCGCGAGCAGAAGAAGATCGGTGAGATTCAGGTTCACAACGGTTTCCGTTTCCCGGTAGTAAGGTGCACCATGATAAGCGTCGGACGTGGACGTTAAAACGCCGGCCAGGAGATACCATGAACGCATTGTTTGAAAAGCTTCGCCGGTTGTTCGGCGGGGCGCCTGAACCCGCCCGGGAAGACGCCGAGGTGCGCATGCACTATCCGGAACCGGGCCCCCACGCCCATATGGGCGAGCACGGCGCCGCCCACCCGGACGACGACCCGGAGGATCTGCACCGCGGCCGCCGCCGGCTGAAGGAAAGCCACACCAGCCACTGGGACCTGGACTACATGTCCCGCGAGGAGATGGAGAAGCTTGCCGAAGCCAGCCGTCAGGCCCGGGATAAAGAACACCGGGATTAACTTTTCAGCCGGTATCCGGTTTTGAAAATCCACCAGATGGTGGCCAGGCACAACAGCATGAACATCACCGTCATGCCCAGGCTCACCGCCACGTTCACATCGGCCACGCCGTAGAAGCTCCAGCGGAAGCCGCTGATCAGGTACACCACCGGGTTGAACAGCGTCACCGTTTGCCAGAACGGCGGCAGCATATTCACCGAGTAGAAGGTGCCGCCCAGGAACGTCAGCGGCGTGACGATCATCATCGGGATGATCTGCAGCTTCTCGAAACCGTCCGCCCAGATGCCGATGATGAAGCCGAACAGGCTGAACGTCACCGCCGTGAGCACCAGGAAGAACAACATGGCGAACGGATGCTCGATGCCGAAATCCACGAACAACCGTGAGGTGGCGAGAATCAGCAGGCCGAGAATGATCGACTTGCTGGCGGCGGCGCCCACATAGCCGAGCACCACCTCCACATAGGACACCGGCGCCGACAGCACCTCGTAAATGGTGCCGCTGAACTTGGGCATGTAAATACCGAACGAGGCGTTGGAGATGCTCTCGTTGAGCAGCATCAGCATGATCAGCCCGGGGATGATGAAGGCGCCGTAGCTGATGCCGTCGATCTCCACCATGCGTGAGCCGATCGCCGAACCGAACACGACGAAATACAGCGAGGTGGAAATCACCGGCGAAGCGATGCTCTGCATCAGGGTGCGCCAGGTGCGGGCCATTTCGAAAAGATAGATCGCGCGAATCGCATGCAGGTTCATTGGCTGTCTCCGGCCGCGGGTTGCGGGGTGTCCGTGCCGCCCGGTGTGCCGTTGTGGACCAGGTCGACGAAGATTTCTTCCAGCGAGCTTTCCCGCGTGCGCAGATCGCGGAACTCAATGCCCAGCTCGCCCAGGCGGCGCAGCAGGCCGGCGATGTCGCCGTGCTCGTGGCGGGCGTCGAAGCTGTACACCAGCTCGTGGCCGTCGGCGGACAACGTCAAGGACATCGGCGCCAGGCTTTCCGGCACCGCCGACAGCGGCTCGGAAAGCTGCAGGCGCAGTTCCTTGCGGCCCAGCTTCTCCATCAGGGTGTGCTTGTTTTCCACCAGCACAATCTCCCCCCGGTTGATCACGCCGACCCGGTCGGCCATCTCCTCCGCTTCCTCGATGTAGTGGGTGGTGAGAATAATGGTGACACCGTTTTCGCGCAGGCCGCGCACCATTTCCCACATATCCCGGCGCAGCTCCACGTCGACACCGGCGGTGGGCTCGTCGAGAAACAGAATGCGCGGTTCATGGGCCAGGGCCTTGGCGATCATCACGCGCCGTTTCATGCCGCCGGACAGGGCGATGATCTTTTCCTTGCGCTTGTCCCACAGGGACAGGTCACGCAGCACTTTCTCCACGTAGGCCGGGTTCTTGGGCTTGCCGAACAGCCCGCGGCTGAACGTGACCGTGGCCCAAACCGTCTCGAAGGCGTCGGTGGACAGCTCCTGGGGCACCAGGCCGATGGTGGACCGGGCGGCGCGGAAATCCCGCACGATGTCATGGCCGTCGGCCAGCACGGTGCCGGCGGTGGGATTGACGATGCCGCAGATGACGCTGATCAGGGTCGTCTTGCCGGCGCCGTTGGGGCCCAGCAAGGCAAAAATCTCGCCCCGGCGTATTTCCAGATTCACGTCCTTGAGAGCCTGGAAGCCGGAGTCGTAGGTCTTGTTGAGTTGTTGCACGGAAATGATAGGACTCACGACCACTCCTTGAATGTTTTTGTTGCGCTCCCGGTGTGTCGTTCGGGCGCCGCGAAAAACGACACCGTAGTATGCCTGAGACGACAGGCCCCGGTCGTGCACGGGTTCATGACACCGTCCGGTAGTCGGCGCCCGCCCGGGCGTCGCGCAGCGCGGACGCCCACCAGCGCAATTGCGTCAGCAATACGTTCAGGTTGCGGTCCCCCCGTTCCATATCCCGCCAGCGGTGCTGCGGGTCGAAGTGCGCCCACACGTTGGGGAAGCTGACCACCTGACGGATGGTGGTGGCGTGCAGTTCGGCGAATATCTGGCGCAGTTGCTCCACGGCGCGGCTGCCCCCGGAGAGACCGCCGTAGGAGACGAACGCCACCGGTTTGGCGTGCCAGGGTTCATTGAAGCCGTCGATGAAGTGCTTCAGCGCCGCCGGGAAGCTGTGATTGTACTCGGGCGTTACCACGATGAAGGCGTCGGCCCGGCTGAGGCGGGCGGCGATGGCCTTCTCCGTCGCGCCGTCGGTACCGCGTAAATCGGTGAGCCCCTCCGCCAGAGGGTCGATGACGTCCAGCGTATAGTCGGCGCGTGCCTCGACCCGGTCGGCCACCCAGCCGGCAACCGCGTCACAGAGTCTTCCGTTGCGGACACTGCCGTAGATCACCGCGACCTTGATGGGTTTTGACATGGTTGGTCTCCTCACTTGTGTGCTGATCGTTGGACGGCACTTTGAGACCTGAAGTAAGGTTGAGATCAATAGCCATTGGGAAAGGTTGTCACGATGAGCAAGATAGCGGCCGCCGATATCGGCAAGGCGCTGACGCCGGGGGAAGTGGCCCGGCGCAGTGGCGTGGCGGTGTCGGCATTACACTTCTACGAGAAAAAGGGGCTGATCCACAGTCATCGGAGCAGCGGCAACCAGCGCCGCTACAGCCGTGACGTGCTGCGCCGCGTGGCGGTGATCAAGGTGGCGCAGCGGATCGGTATTCCACTGGCGGAGATCGGCCGGGCGCTGGCGGAGCTGCCGGACGGCCGCACCCCCAACGCCCACGACTGGAAGCGGCTGTCGGCGCATTGGCGCCATGATCTGAACGAGCGCATTCAAAGCCTGACGCAGCTCCGTGACCAGCTCGACGGCTGCATCGGCTGCGGGTGTTTGTCGATCAACGCTTGCCGGCTTCGCAACCCGCTGGATGAGTTGTCCGAGGACGGCCCCGGCCCGCGTCTGCTTGAGCCCGACTGATTCCACCGGCTGTAAATTCCGGTAAACAAAAACGCCGTTGGCGGCGGCTTCGGGTATCTTGGACGTCACTCACGACCGAGGATTCAAACCTCACAGCCAGCGCCCAGGGGAGGGCCAGCCATGACGTTGTTCGAAGCACTCAGAGAAGACCATGACACCCAGCGGACCCTGCTGGGCCTTTTGATCAAAACCCACGGCGACAGTGACGGCCGCGAGGAATTGTTCGAAAAAGTGAAGAAGGCGCTGACCAGCCACGCCGCCGCCGAGGAACGGGCGCTCTACATTCCGATGATGGAATTGGACATGACCCAGGAAAAAGCCCGCCACAGTGTCGCCGAGCATCACGAGATCGATGAACTGGTGGAAGAACTGGAAGATACGGATTTCAGTTCGCCGGGCTGGCTGGCCGCCGCCAGGAAGCTGCACGATCTGGTCACCCACCACCTGGACGAAGAAGAACAGGAGGTGTTCCAGCTCGCCGGGCGTGCCCTGAGCGACGACGCCAAGGCGCGTCTGGCGGACACCTACCGGGACGAAATGGCCGCCGCTCAATAAACCGGCCGGGCCTCAGTCCCGCTCCCAGGCCCGCAGCGCCGTTTCCAGCGTGCCGATGTCCGCCGCATGGTGCGCCATGTCCGCCCAGGGGTCGTCTTTCTGGCCGAGGCGCCGGAACAGGTTGTCGACGCGGTAGCGGCGCGGCCCGATATCCGCGTCGTTCACCTCGTTCCAGTCCAGCGGCGTGGCCACCGGCGCGCCCGGTTTGGCGCGCACCGCGTAGGGCGCCACCGCGGTCTGGCCGAAGGCGTTGCGCATGATGTCCAGGTAGAGCCGGCCGTGGCGTTTGTTCTTGCGCTGCTCGGAGGTGAGCGCGTCCGGGTGGCGGGCCACCAAGTGATCCGCCAGGCGCCGGCAGGCGCGCCGCACCCGGTCGAAGTCGGCGCCCGGTTTCAACGGCGCCACCACGTGCAGCCCGCGCGAGCCGGTGGTTTTCACGAACGGCGTCAGGCCGGCGTCGCGCAGTGCGTCGCCCACCTGCCAGGCGGCCCGGCGCACCGGCTCGAAATCGTCGCCGGGCGGATCCAGGTCGAACACCAGTTGGTCGGGCCGGTGCGGCCGGTCCACCCGGCTGAGCCAGGCGTGCAGGGTCAGCGTCGCCTGGCTGGCCAGATAGACCAGATCGGCGGCGCGCTCGCAGAGAATATGCGTCACCGTGCCGGTGCCGCCGGGGTGATCGATGGACGCGGCGGGCAGCCAGTCCGGGAAATAATCGCTGCGGTTCTGCTGATAGAAGCCGTGCGCGCCGATGCCGTCCGGAAAGCGGTGCAGCGTCAGCGGGCGGCCGCGCAGGTGCGGCAGCATCATCGGCGCCACCCGCTGGTAGTAGTCCGCCAGATCCGATTTGCTCAGGCCGTGTTCCGGGAACAGCACCTTGTCCGGATGGGACAGGGTGATGGTCTTGCCGTCCACGGTCAGGGTGCGGTCACTCATGGTCGTGCTCCGCCTTGCCGTCGCGGGCGATGCGCGCCAGGCTGCGGCCGCTTTTCACCGAACGGTTCTGCGTGGAGGTGGGGTTGCGGCGCGCGTCGGCGTGCTCATCGTCCATCTTGATCAGCAGCCACTGGGGTTTGTCGCCGTCGCGGAAACGCTTCAGCGCGTAGCCGCCTTTCAGTTTGTCGCCGTCCAGCCACACTTCCAGCAGGCCGTCGCGGTAGGCGCTGGCCATGTCCTTGGGCGGGTCCTTGTCGGCGAGCAGATTGCGGTAGCCGCCCCGGTCCCAGACCATCACGGTGCCGGCGCCGTAGTGGCCTTCGGGAATCACGCCTTCGAAGTCCGCGTAGTCCAGCGGATGGTCTTCCACCTGCACCGCCAGCCGCTTTTCGCGCGGGTCGGTGGACGGGCCCTTGGGCACCGCCCAGGACTTCAAGGCGCCGTCGAACGCCAGCCGGAAGTCATAATGCAGCCGGCTGGCGTCGTGCTTCTGGATCACGAACCGGGGCGCGTCGCCGGCGCCGCCGGCGGGCTCGCGGCTGGCGCCCAGGTTGCGCTTGCGGTGGTACTCATTGAGCGGGTCCTTGCTCATGGCGGTCTCCGTGCTGGTTGCTCGCCTGTCCGCCAGCATAGCCCCCCGGCGCGGACGAAATCAGCGGCCAAGCGTAAAAAATCTTCAAGTCCCCGGCTTGTAACAGGCGCTGTGATAAAGTTGCCGCATGAGTATTCTGCAGCTGCCCCACGATAAGCCGGCGGCCGTGTTGATCGACTGGCACGCGACCCTGGTGGACACCCACGACGCCATGTACCACGCGGTCGACGATGTTTTGCCCAGGCTTAAGGAGCTGGGTCTTTGGGACCGGCTGCTCAAACCGGAAGAATCGAAGACCATCGAGGACGCCAAGCTGGTCAAGTACGTGCGCGAGAACAACAAGCTGCACCCCAAGATCACCGCCCAGCGGAAAATCTCGCGCACCGATATCTTCGAAGTGCTGTTCGGCGCCGACGGCGACGCCAAGCGCCGCATCCATCAGGCCTTCGACGATTGCTATAAAAAATACGTGGACGAAGTTCACCCGCTGGAGAGTGACATCCGCGTTCAACTGGAGCGGTTGCGCCAGTCCGGCGTGCCGGTGGCGTTGATCTCCAACCGCAAGCGGGAGTTCCTCGAGCACGAGCTGCGCATTGTCGACGGCACCGGCTGGGAGGATCTGTTCGACACCATTGTCTGCGGCGACGACGTGGAACACCGCAAGCCGGCGCCGGACATGCTGCTCAAGGCGCTGGACAACCTCGGCCTGACGCCGGCGGAGAACTGCTGGTACGTGGGCGACAGCACCACCGACGTGATCGCCGCCAAGGAAGCCGGCATCACCGCGATCTTCTATAACGGCGCCGGCTGGCCGGACTCCTGGCTGGACAAGATTTTCCCCAACACCGTCAGCCACCCGCACCGCCCGGACGCGGTGGTCACCAGCATCGCCGACCTGGTGCACCTGGCGCGGGTGATGCTCGCCCAGGGCAAGCGGGTGGACCGGGCCAGGGGCTAGGCCCCCATCGTCTTGCGATTGGCCCGCTGTGAATGTGGCACCATGGTACGATCTTTCGCCATCGACCGCCTTCACAGCAGGACACACCGATGAATCAATACGCCGGACCCGCCCCCGAAGCGCGCCTTCATGCCTTCCGTGATGACGCCCTCGGTGACCACGACGCCACCGCCCTGGCCGACCTGTTGCGCCGTGGCGAGCGCAGTGCGGCGCAGCTCACCGACGCCGCCATCGAGCGCATCCAGGCGGTGAACCCGGCGCTCAACGGCCTGGCGCTGGACACCTTTGAAACGGCCCGCCGAAGCGCGGACCAGCGCCTGCGGGACGGCGGGGAATTCGCCGGCGTGCCCAGCCTGATCAAGGACAACATCGACGTGGCGGGCCTGCCCACCGGCCACGGTGCCCGCGCCGTGCGACCGCGCAACGCCGCCAAGGACAGCCACTTCGCCCGCCAGTATCTGGACCAGGGGTTCGTGCTGCTGGGCAAAACCCGGCTGCCGGATTTCGGCTTCAGCGCCACCACCGAGTACGCCGGCGCGCCGGCCACCCGCAACCCCTGGGCGCCGGGCTATTCCAGCGGCGCCTCCTCCGGCGGCAGTGCCGCCCTGGTGGCGGCCGGCGCGGTGCCCATCGCCCACGGCAACGACGGCGGCGGCTCGATCCGCATTCCCGCCGCCTGCTGCGGCCTGGTGGGCCTTAAACCCACCCGCGGCCGGCTGGTGAAATCGGAAGCGTCCCGGTCGTTGCCGATCGACATCATCGCCGAGGGCGTGCTCACCCGCAGCGTGCGCGACACCGCCAATTTCTTCGCCGCCGCCGAGCAGTATTACCGCAACCCCAAGCTGCCGCCGATCGGCCGGGTGGAAGGGCCGGGCCGGCGGCGCCTGCGCGTGGGCCTGGTGGTGGACTCGATCACCGGCAGCCCCACCTGTCCGCAGACCCGGGCCGTGGTGGAGGACGCCGGCCATTTGCTGGCCGGGCTCGGCCACCGGGTGGAAGAGGCGCCGGTGCCGCTGGAGCGCCGCTTTATCGACGACTTCGTGCTCTACTACGGCTTTATGGCGTTCATGGTGAGCACCTTCGGCCGCGCCCTGTTCGGGCCCGGCTTCGACCCCCGGCAGCTGGACGGCCTGACCCGGGGCCTGAGCCGCTATTACCGGCGCAAGCTGTGGAAGACACCGGCGGTGCTCTACCAGCTCAAGCGCACCTGGCAGGCCTACGCCCGCTCGTTCCAACAGTACGACGTGGTGCTGTCGCCGGTGCTCGCCCACACCACGCCGCCGCTCGGCTACCTGAGCCCCAATGTGGACTTCGAGGTGCTGATCGACCGGCTGATCAAGTACGTCAGCTTCACCCCCGCCAACAATGCTTCCGGCAGCCCGGCCCTGTCGTTGCCGCTGGGCGAAAGCCGCGAGGGCCTGCCCATCGGCGTGCAGTTCTCGGCGCTGCAGGGCGACGAAAAAACGCTGCTGGAGCTGGCCTTCGAGCTGGAGCAGGCGCGCCCCTGGCGACGTATTCAGAACTGACGGGACGGCCACCTTGAAACCGGATTTATAGACCTTATAGTCACGCTGCCGGGCTCCCTCCTGGCGGCGGCCCGGCCTGATAACGCCAATCTGGACCTGATCCCAAATCTCAGGAGGTGATTTGATGTCAGTGCAGACGCCCACCCGACCCATTACCGGACCGGCTCCGGCGATTCAGGACCCTTACCCCACCCGTCTGGCGAAAAAGCCGGACATGCCCTGGCTGAACCGCCGCGAAAAAGTGGTTAAGGGCCAGGCCGCCGACGGCCCCCTTTCCCAGCAACAACTGGACGAGTTCGAGCAGCGCGGCTTTCTGTTCGAGCCGGACTTCCTGGATCAGCGCGAAGTGCAGGAGCTCACCGGCCATTTGCACGAACTGCTCGCCCGGGATGAATTCCGGGGCCGGGATTTCAGTGTCACCGAGCCCGGCAGTGAGGAAATCCGCTCCTTGTTCGCGGTGCACTTTCTGTCCGAACGTTTCCGCCAACTGGCCCGTGACCCGCGTCTGACCGGCCGCGCCCGGCAGATACTGGGCGGCGATGTCTATGTGCACCAGTCACGGATCAACTACAAGCCGGGCTTCCACGGCAAGGGATTCAACTGGCATTCGGACTTCGAGACCTGGCACGCCGAGGACGGCATGCCGTCCATGCACGCGGTGAGCGCGTCCATCGTGCTGACCGACAACCACCACTTCAACGGGCCCCTGATGCTGATTCCCGGCTCGCACAAGGTGTTCGTGCCGTGCCTGGGCGCCACCCCGGACGACCACCACAAGCAGTCCCTGAAGACCCAGGAATTCGGCGTGCCCGGCAACGACGTGCTGCAGGCGCTGATCGAGCGGGGCGGTATCGAGGCGCCCACCGGCAAGGCCGGCGGCCTGATTCTGTTCGACTGCAACACCCTGCACGGCTCCAACGCCAATATGTCGCCGGACCCGCGCAGCAATGTGTTCTTCGTCTACAACCGCCGCGACAACGTTTGCGACCGGCCCTACGCGGCCCGGCGGCGCCGTCCCTCGTTCCTGGCCCACGGGCCCGGGGAGACGTGGACGCCGTAACCCGGTCCGGTGTCAGGGTTCGCGGTGTTTGAAGAACGTCTGGATGCTGGAAAAGTCCTTGCCGCCCAGGCCCTGGTTGCCGAGGGCGGCGTACAGGCTTTTCGCCAGTGAGCCCATGGGCGTGCTGGACTGGCTGGCCAGCGCCGCTTCCAGCGCCAGGCCCAGATCCTTGTTCATCAGTTTCACCGCGAAACCGCCGTTGTAGTCGTTGCTGGACGGCACGCCCTCCATCACGCCGGGCCAGGGGTTGTACACCTCCAGGGACCAGTTGCGTCCGGAGCTGGCTTTCATGATGTCGGAGAGCACCGCCGGGTCCAGGCCGTGGTCGGCGCCCAGTTGCAGCGCTTCGGCAGTGCCGATCATGTGCACGGCGAGCAACATGTTGTTGCAGATTTTCGCCACCTGGCCGGCGCCGTTGTCGCCGGCGCGGAACACGTTCTTGCCCATGCAGTCGAGCACCGGGCGGGCGCGTTCCACCGCCGCTTCCGGGCCGCCACAGATAAACGTCAGCGTGCCCGCTTTGGCGCCGCCGACACCGCCGGACACCGGCGCGTCGATCATGGTGCGGCCGCTGTCGGCGGCGGCGCTGGCCACCCGGCGGGCGGTGTCGGCGTCGATGGTGGAGCAGTCGATGATCAGGGTGTCCGGGTGGATGGCGTCCAGCACGCCGTCGTCGCCCAGGTACAGGCCGGTGACCGCGCCGGCGGAGGGCAGCATGCTGATCACCACCTCGGCGCCGGCCACCGCCGCCGCCGGGTCGGCGGCCACGGCGACGCCGTCCGCTTCCACGGTCTTGAGCAGGTCGGGCACCAGGTCGAAGGCGGTCACCGTATGGCCGGCCTTGACCAGATTGGCGGCCATCGGCCCGCCCATGTTGCCGACGCCGAAGAATCCGATGTTCATATTGTTCTCCTTTTTGAATCGGGCCTTATAAGAAGCTCAGGTCTTTCAGTACCCGGCGGGCGATGATCACCCGCATGATTTCGTTGGTGCCTTCCAGAATCTGATGCACCCGGCTGTCGCGCACATAGCGCTCCAGCGGGTACTCCTTGATGTAGCCGTAGCCGCCGTGCAGCTGCAGGGCCTGGTTGCAGACGTCGAAGCACAGGTCGGTGGCGAGCCGCTTGGCCATGGCGCAGAAGGTGCCTTTGTCCGCGTCGCCGTTGTCCAGCTTCCAGGCCGCCAGCCGCACCATCTGCTGCGCCGCCACCAGGTGGGTGGCCATGTCCGCCAGGGTGAACTGCACGCTCTGGAACTCGCTCACCGGCTGATCGAACTGGCGGCGCTCCTGCACGTAGCTCTGCGCCTGGGCCAGCGCCGCCGAGGCCGCGCCCAGCGAGCAGCTGGCGATATTGATGCGGCCGCCGTCCAGGCCGGCCATGGCGATCTTGAAGCCCTGGCCCTCGTCGCCGATGCGGTTTTCCACCGGCACGCGCGCGTCCTCGAGAATCACCGCCCGGGTGGGCTGGCTTTTCCAGCCCATCTTGTCCTCGTTGCGGCCGTAGCTGACGCCGGGCGTGTCCGACGGGATCGCGAAGCAGGAAATGCCGCCGGCGCCGGGCCCGCCGGTGCGCGCCATCAGCACCAGCAGGTCGGTGTCGCCGGCGCCGGAGATGAACGCCTTGGCGCCGTTCAGCACATACTCGTCGCCGTCGCGGCGGGCGCTGGTCTTCAGCGACGCCGCGTCGGAGCCGGCACCCGGCTCGGTGAGGCAATAGGAGGCCAGCGCCTCGCCGCTCATCAGCGGCCCGTTCCAGCGCTGGCGCACCGCCTCGGAGCCGAACCGGGACAGCATCCAGGTGGCCATGTTGTGGATGGTGATAAAGGCGGTGGTGGAGGTGCAGCCCGCCGCCATCTGCTCGAAGATCAGCGCCGCGTCGAGCCGGCTCAGGCCCATGCCGCCCTGGTCCTCGTCGCAGTACAGCGCGCAGAAGCCCAGCTCGCCGGCGCGGCGGATGGTGTCCTTGGGGAAGGTGCCGTGCTGGTCCCACTCGGCGGCGAACGGCGCCAGCTCCTTATCGGCGAACTGGCGCGCGGTGTCGCGGAACGCCAGCTGCTCGTCGGTGAAGTTGAAGTCCATGGCTATTTCAGGTTGATGGTCATGTTGGGGCCGCCGTGGGCGCCGTCCGGGATGTCGTCATCGAACCAGCGGCTGGTGACGGTCTTGGTCTCGGTGTAGAAGCGCACCGCCTGTTTGCCGTAGGCGTGCTGGTCCCCGTAGAAGGAGCCCTTCCAACCGGTGAAGCTGAAGAACGGCAGCGGCACCGGGATCGGCACATTGATGCCCACCTGGCCCACTTCCACCTCATGCTGATACTTGCGCGCGGCGGCGCCGCTGGCGGTGAAGATCGAGGTGCCGTTGCCGTAGGGGCTGTTGTTCACCAGCTCCAGGGCCTCTTCCAGGGTATCCACGGTCATGCAGCACAGCACCGGGCCGAAGATCTCTTCTTTGTAGAGCGCCATGTCCGGCGTCACGTCGCTGAACAGGGTGGGGCCCACCCAGTTGCCGTCCGGCAGCCCGTCCACGGTGCAATCGGAACCGTCCAGCAAACAACTGGCGCCTTCCTCCTTGCCCTGCTTGATCAGCGTCAGCACCCGGTCGCGGGCCTTGGGGCTGATCTGCGGGCCGTAGGCGGCGTTCTCGTCGTCCCAGGCGCCGGGGCGGATTTTCGCCAGCTCGTCCTTGAGTTCGTCGATCCACTGTTTGGACTCGCCCACGAACACCGCCACGCTGATCGCCATGCAGCGCTGGCCGGCGGCGCCGCAGGAAGCGCCCACCAGGTTGCTGATCACCTGATCCTTGCGCGCGTCCGGCATCACCACCATGTGGTTCTTGGCGCCGGCGAAACACTGGGCGCGCTTGAGGTGGTCGGTGGCGGTGCGGTAGACGTGCTGGCCCACCGGCACCGAGCCGACGAAGGACACCGCCTTGATCTCCGGGTGGGTGAGCAGGGTGTCCACCTGTTCCTTGCCGCCGTGGACCACCTGCAGCAGGTTCTTGGGCGCGCCGGCGCGCAGGAACAGCTCGGCGAGAATATTGGGGGTCATCGGGTCCTGCTCGGAGGGCTTGAGCACGAAGCTGTTGCCGCAGGCGATCGCCATCGGGAACATCCACAGCGGAATCATCGCCGGGAAGTTGAACGGAGTGATGCCCGCGCACACGCCCAGCGGCTGGGTCCAGGCGTGGCCGTCGATACCGCGCGCCACGTTTTCCACCGTCTCGCCCATCATCAGCGAGCCGATGTTGGCGGCGTGCTCCACCACCTCGATGCCGCGCCACACATCGCCCTTGGCGTCCGCGAACACCTTGCCGGTTTCCTTGGCCAGCACCTCGGCGATTTCATCGTGGTGCTCCTTGAGCAGGTGCTGGTAGCGCAGCATCACCCGGGCGCGCTCGGACACCGGGGTTTCCCGCCATTCCAGGAACGCCTCGCGGGCGGACTGGATGGCGCTCTCCATTTCCTCGGCGGTGGCCGCCGGTACTTCGCAGAGCACCTCCTGGGTGGCCGGGTTGGTGACTGGAATCCAGGTGTCGGTCCGGCTTTGCTGGAATTCGCCGTTGATCAGTTGCGGCAGTCGCGTGCTCATGGAGCCTCCGAAAGTGGGGGTGTTGTTCTATTATTGCTATGGTTTACCACAGTATCGTCCCCATGCGGATGGTTTCTATTGATCGCTGATGGACTATATTGCGGTATGGACTCCAACGACGTCTCCGTCATCGAGACCTCCCAGTGGCCGCTACCCCGGGACGGCCGCCGCATTGTGGTGCCCCAGGCGCTGATTCAGACGCTGGGCGGGCACCCGTTGTGCGGCGACTGCCTGCCCCACGGGGTGGGTTATTACCCGCGCGCTGCCGGCCACCAGATGGGGCGCGCCTCGCCCCGCGATCATCTGCTGATTTATTGCGTGGCCGGACGCGGTGAAGTGGACCTGGGGGGCGACACCCACCCGGTGGGCCCCGGCGATGTGCTGTTGTTCCGGGAAGGGCAGCCGCACCGCTACCGGGCCCGCCCGGACGACCCCTGGACCATATACTGGGTGCACCTGGGCGGCGCCGCCGTGGATCTGTTTTTCGATGCCATCGAGCCGGACCCGCGCGCCGGGCTGGTACCGGTGGGCCTGCACTCCCGGCTCAGCGAAGAGTTCGAAGTGCTGCTGGCCACCGCGGTGAGCTTCCAGATTCACCATCAGGTGCACGCCGCCAACGTGCTGCGCGGCCTGCTCACCTTCCTGGCGCTGGTGCGCCGCCGCCAGCAGGCGCGGCAGGCGGCGCTGGACGTGGACCGGGTGCAGAGCTACCTGCAAAGCCGCCTGCACGAACGGCTGGCCCTGGACGACCTGGTCGCCGCCACCAGCACCCTGTCGCGCTATCACTTTATTCGTGAATACAAACGCCTCACCGGGCAGACGCCGATGCAGGCGTTTCAGCACCTCAAGATCAGCCGCGCCTGCTACCTGCTGGACGTCAGCGACCTGGGCGTCAGCGACATCGCCCGCCACCTGGGCCACGACGACCCCTACTACTTCTCGCGCCTGTTCAAAAAAGTGATGGGCGTAGCGCCCCGCCACTACCGCCGCGAGCGCTCCTCCCACTGAGCGGTGCATAACCCTTTATTCTCTTGGGGTTGCAGCAATAATAAAAATGTTGCATAAAGGGGAAAATGCCTTCTCAAGGAGATAGAGAAATGTCGTTATCAGCGGAAGATAAACAGAAATACCATGACCTCATCCAATCCATCTGGTCTGGCTCCGTAAGCTCTACGCCCTCGCAAATTACTGAAGAAGTGGCGGATATTGTCGATACGGTGATTGATGAAACGTACTCATGTTCAGAAGATTTCGCCGGGACTTTGACGTTACTAGCCGCGATAGGGGGCGCGTGGATCTTGCCGCGTAACATCGTGAAGTATTATTTCGACGCCTTGGAAACCTGGCTGTCTGATGTCGAAGGCAACATCACCTATAAGATATGTATCAATCAGGCCGCTTTGAATTGGAAGAGCCCTTTGGTGCTTGCCCTGATGGGTATCTAATCGATGGATGTCCTTAAAGTTTTGTTCTGGGTCCTCGTGGCGATAAGCGCGATTTGGTACTTCAAGGACAAAGACAGTCCTGTTTTCCGCTGGTCATCATTTTGCGCTACGTTACTTATAGCCTACATTTTGATAGCCAGGATTATTGACTGAGTTTCGCGGATTTAATGATGGCGGTAACAGCTTTTTTTGAGAAATTGAAATCCAAATAATCGATGTTGCCGCTTTTCACGATTAGCATGGTTCTGTATCCCGCTGTGTTCTTTTTAAGCCTTAGATACAGGGTCGTGTCTTCGAGTTCGCGCCAGTATATTTTTACTTCGCACGATAATTTCGATGCGGGGATATCGGATCTTGCCTGCAATAATGTCCGTGCTTTTTCTGTCTTTGACGTGTCGTTTTCGAATAAGGTTTCGATGGTCGTCCGGCTAAGTTCTCGATGTGTTAGGACGTCCCCATTCTTGTACTTCATAATTAACATATCGTTGACGTGAGCCACGGTTTTCAGACTGTGATCTGGTAGAAAGAGTGTCGCTGGGCCGAAGCGCCCCGTAAGGACGGCGTCGTTTGGCGGGCTTTGGCTATCAAGCTCGATCATTTGAGTCGTGCAGGCATCAGCGAAGGCGGGAGAACCGCTCAGAACGCAAGCCGCCATCAAAGCCAGTCGAACAAGGTGCATGTTAGACCTCCAAGCATGTGTATTGCTGGATCCAGAGTTCACTATAACGATCCGGATCGCCAGGAGAGGAACGCTTCACCAGCTTGCTCTACCGCCGTCTCGAGGGCATCCCGACGCTTTACATCCCCTGGCTGGCGCGGCGGATCCTGCAGCGCCTTCTGCAACCGCTGGCGCTGCCCCCGGGGCAGCTGTTCCAGCCAGTGGCGGTCGGCGTCGCCCAGGGTGAGCGGCTCACGGCCGGCGTGGTTGCGGTGACTGACCTGATGCCAGTGCTCCAGGGCCCGGCCCAGCACCACATAGCCGAACTGCGGATCGCGGACCGGCCCGAAGGCCGCCTCGGCGCCGCCGGTGAAGCGCTCCAGCACTTTCAGCGCGCCCAGTTTGTCGGCGTACTTGCCGCCGTAGAAGACGCTGCCGGCGGCGCCCAACACGCCGCCGATCAGGGCACCGGCCCCCAGCGAGTGGCCGGCGGCGAGCGCGTCGATGCCGGCCCCGCCCAGGGCGCCGGCGCCGAAGCCGGCGGTGGCCAGGTAGGTGCGGCTGACGCCCCAGGTCCGGCGGGCCTGTTCACTGAACAGGTCGCTGCCCGGCTGCCACGCCAGGGCCTGTTCCCGGCGGCGCAGGTGGCGGTGCTGGTAAAGGGCTTCCACGTCGCGGCGCAGGCGCTGCTCCCGCTGGCGCTGCCAGTCCCGCCAGCGTTGGCCGAGTTCGTGCTCGAGGGCGTCGCGGTTGCCGTCGTCGCGCAGCCGGCCGGTTTCCCGGTGGGTGAGCATGTCCGCCAGGGCGGCGGCGATCAGTTGCAGCGCCTGATGCTGGCGGTGCCGGCGCTGATCGCGCAGATGGTGGGTGGCCTCCTCAAGCGGCGCTTCCCATTCCGGGGCCAGCTGGCCGAAACCGCGCAGCAGGCTCAGATGGGCCTCGAAGGGGGCGTGCACCGCGTCGAAATCGCGCACGATCTGGAAGTACTGACCCAGGGCGGCGCGCCAGTCGGCCAGGTGGTCGCCCGCGCCGATGCGGTTGATCAGCGCCAGGCTGGGGCGGCCGGTCCAGCGCAGGATTTCCATTTCCGCTTCCTGCTCGCGGCTGTAAGGCACCGCGCCGTCCACCACATAGAGAATGCCGGCGCCCTCCAGTATCGGCGTCAGCAGCTGGCATTCGTCATGGAAACGGGGGTCGTCGCGGTGCTGGGTGACGAAGGCGCGCACCGTGTCCGGCCGGTCCGACGCGGACAGGCTGTGCGCCTGCAGCCAGGCCAGCACCCGGCGCGGGCGCTGGAAGCCGGGGGTGTCGATCAGTTCGTACAGCAGCCGGTCGTCCACGCGCAGCGGGTAGTGGCCGTTCTCCCGGGTGGTGCCCGGCTCCAGGGCGATGGCGATGCCGTCGTTCTGGGCCAGGGTGGCGACAATGCTCGACTTGCCCTTGTTGGGGTGGCCGACCACGGCGAAACGGGGCAGGGGGCGCTCGCTCATGGGCGACACAGCCTGACCGGCCGGTGCCGGTCCACGAAGCGTTGCCACTGGGCCAGCAGTGCGCCGTCCACCAGAGCGGTTTGATCGTCGGCGGCGAGCGGCAGCAGCACGATGTCGGTGTTCGCCGGCAGGCTGTGGCGGGCGTCGTCGAGGAAGTCCGCCAGTTCGCCGGTGGGCGGCTCCCAGCCGCGCGTCAGCACCACCACCGGCAGGCCCAGGTCGGCGCGGGTGAGGGTGTCGCGGTCCTGCTCCAGGCTGGCGCTGCCGCCGGCTTCGAGCACCTGCATGGGGGCGTCCTGGAGCAGGTTTCGGGCGAGGTCGGCGCTGCCGGCGCCGGCCCAGCGGATCACCACGCCGCTTTCCGGCGGCGGCGCCAGCGTGTCGGCGGGCGGTACCGCGGGGCCGGCGCCGGCGGCGACCGGTGCCGGGCCGCTGTCCACCCAGGGCGTGGCGAAGCGCTGGCGCAGCGCCGCCCAGCCCGGGTGGCGTCGCAGCAGCACGCCGGCGCGGTGGTTCAGGTGCAGCCGCGCCAGCCCCAGCAGGATAAGCCGGGGCAGCAGCACATAGCAGAGCCACAGCATGGCCAGGAACGGCCACCAGGCGCCCAGGCGTTCCGGGTCGGCGGGAGCCTCACCGCCGAGCCGGAAGTAACGGGATTGCTCCACCAGTTCCAGGCCCGGCACGGCGCCGGGCAGCCAGCCGCGCCAGGGCCAGGCAAGCTGTTCCACCAGGGCGTGGTAGGCGGGCGCGGAGGTCTGCAGGGTGGTGCTCCAGCCGAACGCCAGATCGCGCACCAGCACCTGGACCAGCAGGGTGAGCAGGGCGGTGGCGGCGAACGCCAGGCCGGCGCCGTGGGCGGCGCGGGCGGCCAGTTGCGGATGCAGCTGGCGGAGTACCGGCGGCGCGCCGTCGCCCCGGCCCAGCAGCCGGCCCCAGGGGCGCCGGCCGCTTAACGCCTGGGCGGTGGTGGCCAGGGCGAGCAGCAGTTGCAGCAGGGCCAGCGCCAGAATCAGGGTGACGTTGATGCGGCCCTGGCCGTCCACGTACAGCACGCCGAGCATGGTCAGCACGCCCAGCACCGCGCCGGCCAGGGTCAGCGCGGCCCGGCCGCGGCGCCAGGGGCGCAGCGCCGCGCCGGCGCCGGGGGCGTCCACCGCGCTCAGCCAGGCGGCGGCGTCCGGCGGCGGCGCGCCGTCCTGTTCACGGGCCAGCGCCAGACGGCGGTCGCGGCGATGCAGAAAGTCCGGCGTGTGCTGCTGGTCGCGGCGGTATTGCGCGTCGAAGTCCAGCAACCGGCGTACGGGCGAAAGCGGCAAAGCGGTGTCCTTGGACGTTATTTAACCGGCACGGTATAGGCGACGCCTTCTTTGGCGCAGCCGCTGCAGGCGTTGCTGTATTCGCCCAGGGTTTCGCCGTTCTTGTCCAGGCCGATCACCGGGCGGTATTCCATGGTGCACATTTGCGGCCGCGGTTCCGGGCAGGGGCGGGCGTTGTCGGGGAGGTTCGCCGGGGTATGGGCGCAGCCCGCGGCTGCCAGGATCAGCGTAAGGCCGGCGAGAGGGAAGCGAATCATGGGTGTCTCCGGGGTCGGTTGCGTGTTTTATCCTGGGTCCATGTTAAAGGTGGACCCGGGGCGGGCAAGCAAGTTCTTTAGTCGCCGGGCCGACCGTGGCAATATTTTTGACCTGATTTCCAACGGGGATACCATGAATCACGTTGATTGGCGCGCGGAAGCGGCCGCCATCTGGCGGCCCAGACAGCAACGGCTGAGACCGGTGCGGCACCTGGACCCGGTGGCGCTGGACGATCTGCTCGGCGTGGACACGCAGAAACGGAAGCTGGTGCAGAACACCGAACGCTTCCTGGCCGGCAAGCCCGCCAACCATGCGCTGCTGTGGGGCAGCCGGGGCACCGGCAAGTCGTCGCTGGTGAAAGCGCTGCTGAACGAATACGCGCCGCGCGGGCTGCGCATGATCGAGGTGGAAAAGCACGACCTGGTGGACCTGCCGGAGATCGTCGATGATCTGCGCGAGCGCGCCCAGCGTTTCGTGGTGTACTGCGACGACATTGCCTTCGAGGACGGTGAAACCCAGTACAAGCACCTGAAAAGCGTGCTGGAAGGCTCGCTGGAGCTGCCGCCGGAGAACGTCCGCCTGTACGCCACCAGTAACCGCCGCCACCTGGTATCCGAGTACCAGGCCGACAACGAGCAGAGCCGGGTGGTGGGCCGTGAGATCCACCACGGCGACGTGGTGGAAGAGAAGATTTCCCTGTCCGACCGGTTCGGCCTGTCGCTGAGCTTTTACCCGATCAATGAAGCGCAGTATTTCCAGATCGTCGATCACCTGTTCGGCGAGGTCGCCGACCGCGACCGGCTGCACATTCTCGCCCGCCGCTTTTCCATGGAGCGCGGCGGGCGCTCCGGGCGCACCGCCCGGCAGTTCTATAATCAATTCGTGGGCGAGCTCTGATACCCGGGTGGCGGGCCGGTCTTGTGTTCGCCCCGGATCGGCGTGGCATACTACGGACCCTTTTCAGTGATTCGGTTTTGTATGGACTGCCAATTGCGGCACCACAGAATGATCAGTATGCCCGCCCACTGCCCGCGGCGGGGCCGCCGCCCCTATTTCCCGGATCCGCCCGTTGTCACGCTGAGTTGATGATTTACTGATAAGCTCGACGCGGCGTTGCCGCAACTGACAACGGATTGCCTATGAATCTTTCCATTCTGGTGCTGCTGCCCTTTCTGGGGGCCGCACTGCCGCCGCTGGCCGAACGTTTCAGGGCCTCGCGCACGCTGCTGGCGCTGAGCGCCGCGGCGTTGCCGGCCCTGGCGCTGGCTTTGATGGTGGCGCCCGCGCGACGGGTGATCGCCGGCGAAACGGTGCTCTCTTCACTGCAGTGGCTGCCCAGCCTGGGCCTGGACCTGGCGTTCCGCCTGGACGGCCTGGCGCTGATGTTCGCCATGCTGGTGCTGGGCATCGGCCTGCTGATTATTCTGTACGCGCGCTACTATCTGTCCGCCGATGAGAAAGCCGGGCGTTTTTACGCCTACCTGCTGCTCTTCATGGGCGCCATGCTGGGGGTGGTGACCAGTGACAACCTGCTGCTGCTGGTGGTGTTCTGGGAGCTCACCAGCCTCAGCTCGTTCTTGCTGATCGGTTTCTGGTCGCACAACAGCGGCGCCAGGAAGGGGGCGCGCATGGCGCTCACGGTCACCGGCCTGGGCGGCCTGGCGCTGCTCGCCGGGGTGCTGCTGATCGGCCAGGTGGTGGGCAGCTATTCCCTGGGCGAGGCGCTGGCCAGCGGCTACGCCATCCGCGCCAGCGGGCTCTACCCGCTGATTCTTTGCCTGGTGCTGCTGGGTATTTTCACCAAGAGTGCCCAGTTCCCGTTCCACTTCTGGCTGCCCCATGCCATGGCGGCGCCGACGCCGGTAAGTGCTTACTTGCACTCCGCCACCATGGTCAAGGCGGGGGTGTTTTTGCTGGCCCGCTTCTACCCGATGCTGGCGGGCACCAACCTGTGGTTCGACCTGGTTACGCTGGCCGGCATGGCGACGCTGCTGTGGGGGGCGCTGGCGGCGCTGTTCCAGCACGACCTGAAAGGGCTGTTGGCCTATTCCACCATCAGCCATCTGGGTCTGATCACCTTGCTGTTCGGCCTGAACACCGAGCTGGCGGCGGTGGCGGCGGTGTTCCACATCATCAACCACGCCACCTTCAAGGCGTCGCTGTTCATGGCCGCCGGCATCATTGATCACGAAACCGGCACCCGGGACATGCGCCGTATCAACGGCTTGTGGCGCTACATGCCGTACACCGCGGTGCTCGCCATGGTGGCCTCGGCGGCGATGGCCGGGGTGCCGTTGCTCAACGGCTTCCTGTCCAAGGAGATGTTCTTCGCCGAGACCCTGCAGTCCGATCGGCTCGGGGCCCTGAGCTGGGTGTTACCGCTGGGCGCCACCCTGGGGGGTGTGTTGTCGGTGGCCTATTCGGCCCGCTTTATCCATGACGTTTTCTTCAACGGCGAACCGGTGAACCTGCCCAAGTTCCCGCCCCATGAGCCGCCCCGTTACATGAAAGTGCCGGTGGAGATACTGGTGGCGCTGTGCGTGGCGGTGGGCGTGTTCCCCGCGCTCACCGTGGCCGGGCTGCTGGCGGTGGCCGGCACCGCCACGCTTGGCGGTACTCTGCCGGAATACCATCTTTCCATCTGGCACGGCTTTAACCTGCCGTTGCTGATGAGCGTCATCGCCCTGGTCGGCGGCGTGCTGGTCTACAGCCAGCGGCAGCGCCTGTTCCGGTGGCGCGCGCGCCTGCCCGAGATCAACGCCAACCTGATTTTCGAGCGCGCCATGCAGGCGGTGGCGGGGTTCGCCGGCGCGTTGAGCGGGCGCTTGCGCAACGGCTCCCTGCAGACCTATGTGGCCTGGTTGCTGGCGGTGGTCTCGCTGGTGCTGCTGACGCAGCTGGGGCCGCGTTTGCTGAGCGGCGACCGGGCGCTGCTGCCCCTGGACGGGGTGGCGCTGCTGGCCGGCGCCATGTTGATCGTGGCCGCGGTGATCACCGCCATTCTGCACCGCCACCGGATGACGGCGATCATGTCGATCAGCGTGGTGGGGCTGGTGGTTTCGCTGGTGTTCGTGCGCTTTTCGGCGCCGGATCTGGCGCTCACCCAGCTTTCCGTGGAAGTGGTCACGGTGATGCTGCTGATCCTGGCGATGTACTTTCTGCCGGTGCGCACCAGCGCCGAATCCGGCGTGTTCAGAGTGTTCCGCGATCTGTTCCTGTCGGTGGTGGTCGGCGGCGGCGTCGGCGTCATGGCGTTCGCCATGATGACCAGCGACTTCAACAGCATCAGTGGCTTCTTCCTGGAGAACGCCAAGCCGGGCGGCGGTGGCACCAATGTGGTCAACGTGATCCTGGTGGACTTCCGGGGCTTCGATACCTTCGGTGAGATCACCGTGCTGGGCATCGCCGCCATGGGCATCTACGCGCTGCTCAAGGATCTCAAACTGACCTCGCCCCGGGCGGATTCCACCGGCCGGCCCTGGGCGCGGGACGCGCACCCGCTGGTGCTGGTGACCATCTCGCGGCCGTTGCTGCCGCTGGCCCTGCTGGTGTCGGTGTACATCTTCCTGCGCGGCCATAACCTGCCCGGCGGCGGCTTTATCGCCGGCCTGGTGACGTCGGTGGCGCTGTTGCTGCAGTACGTGGCCTCCGGGGTGGGCTGGATGCACCACCGCATGCCCGGCGACTACCACCCGGTGGTGGCGTTGGGCCTGCTGCTGGCCGGGATCACCGGGGTGGCCTCCTGGTTGTTCGGCCATCCGTTCCTGACCAGCACCTTTGATTACATCCACTGGCCGCTGGTGGGCAAGTTCGAGGTGGCCAGCGCCATGCTGTTCGATACCGGTGTGTTCCTCACCGTGGTGGGCGCCACGCTGCTGATGCTGGCGAACCTCGGCAAGCTGTCGCTGTTGGACGACAAGGGCGCCGGCACCGGCGCCGGGAATGACCCTGACCAAACCGGCCAGAGAGGAGGCGCCTGATGGAAGTGATGCTTGCGTTGATCATCGCGACGCTGGTCGGTTGCGGCGTCTATCTGACCCTGCGCGCGCGCACCTTCCCGGTGATTCTGGGCATTACGCTGCTCAGCTACGGGGTCAACCTGTTCGTGTTCGTGTCCGGCCGCTTGAGCCTGAACCAGGTGCCGGTGGTGGGCATGTCCGAAAACGCCAGCGACCCCTTGCCCCAGGCGCTGGTGCTGACTGCCATTGTGATCGGTTTCGCCATGACCGCCTTTCTGGTGGTGCTGGCCCTGCGCGGCCAGGGTGAAATGAAGAGCGATCACGTGGACGGTGGCTCCGACGGGGAGGACGGCTGATGGAACATTTGATCATCGCGCCGATTCTGATCCCCGCGTTCGCGGGCATGCTGCTTTTGCTGGAGGTCCGCGAACGCCAGCACCTCCGCCGCCTCACCGGTCTGCTGGCGACCCTGGCATTGATCCCCGTGGCGCTGGGCCTGTGGCAGCAGGCGGCCAGCGGCGATATCGGCGTGTATCAGCTGGGTGACTGGCGGGCGCCGTTCGGCATCGTGCTGGTGCTCGACCGGCTGAGTGCCCTGATGGTGCTGCTCACGGCGGTGCTGGCGCTGCCGGCGCTGATCTACGGCAGCCGTGGCGACGACCGGCGCGGCGCCAACTTCCACGCGCTGTTCCAGCTGCAGCTGATGGGCATCAATGGCGCCTTCCTGACCGGCGACCTGTTCAACCTGTTCGTGTTCTTCGAGGTGCTGTTGATCGCCTCCTACGGGCTGGCCCTGCACGGCCGTGGCCCGGCCCGGGTGAAGGGCGGCATTCACTATGTGGTGCTCAACCTGATCGGTTCGGCGCTGTTCCTGGTTGCGCTGGGGCTCGCCTACGGCACCACCGGTACGCTCAATATGGCCGACTTTGCGGTCAAAGTGAGTGAACTGGAGGGTAACAGTCTGGATCTGGCGCGCCTTTCCGGCCTGCTGATGTGGGTGGTGTTCGGCCTGAAGGCGGCGCTGTTCCCGCTCTACTTCTGGCTGCCGGCCACCTACGCCAGCGCCACGGCGCCGGTGGCGGCGCTGTTCGCGATCATGACCAAGGTGGGTATCTACGCCATCGCCCGGGTGTACGGCCTGGCGTTCAGCGGCGGCGCGCTGGCCGGGCTGGGCCGGGACCCGCTGTGGATTCTGGCGCTGATCACCCTGGGCCTGGCGGCGGTGGGTGTGCTCGGCGCCCGCCGCCTCGGCGAAATGGTGGCCTATTTGCTGGTGATGTCGGTGGGCACGCTGGTGGCCGGGCTGGCCTGGTCGTCGCCGGCGGCCTTCGGCGCCATGCTTTACTACCTGATCCACTCGACCCTGGTGTGCGGCGGCCTGTTTCTGCTGGCGGACCTGGTGTCCCGGGGGCGTGGGGAACTGGCGGACCGGCTTGAAGCGGGGCCGTCCCCCGTCGGCCGCGGGGTGCTCGGCGCGCTGTTTTTCGCCGGCGCCATCGCCGTGGTCGGCCTGCCGCCGTTATCCGGCTTTATCGGCAAGGTCGCCCTGATGCAGGCGGTGCCGGCGCCGGTCTATTGGTTGCTGTTGCTGGGCGGCGGCCTGATCGCCCTGATCGGCCTGAGCCGGGCCGGGTCGACGCTGTTCTGGCGGGCCACCGGCGACGGCGAAGAACGCAGCCTGGACGGGCCGCGCCTGGCGGCCACGGTGGCGCTGCTGGCCACCACCCCGGCGCTGGCGATCTGGGGCGAGCCGGTGCTTGAAGCCTGCCTGGCGGTGGCCGGGCAGTGGGCGCAGCCCGGCCTGTATATCGACGCGGTGCTGGGCGCCGGGGAGAGTGCGTTATGAGTCGAGTATTGCCGTTTCCGCTGTTGAGCCTGTTTCTGTGGGCCACCTGGATGCTGCTTAACGGCTTCTCCTGGGGGCACGCCCTGCTCGGTCTGGTGCTCGCGGTGGTGCTGCCGCTGGGCACCCAGTCTTTCTGGCCCAATGTGCCGCGCCTGCGCAACTTCCCCAAGCTGGTGCGGTTCGTCTTGGTGGTGCATTGGGACATTCTCACCGCCAATATGGCGGTGGCGATTCTGATCCTCGGGCCGCCCCGGCGTTTGCGGCCCGGGTTCGTGGAGCTGCCGCTGGACCTCACCGACGAGTTCGCCATCACGCTGCTCGCCAGCACCATCTCGCTGACGCCGGGCACGGTCAGTGCCGATGTCAGCGAGGACCGGCGCACCCTGCTGATCCATGCCCTCGACGTGGACGACCAAGACGCCATGATCCGGCAGATCAAGCAGCGCTATGAGCGGCCACTGAAGGAGATTTTCGAATGCTAGAGACCGCGCTGACGATTGCCTTCGGGCTGTTCGTGCTGGCCCTGCTGCTCAACCTGTACCGGTTGTTGCGCGGGCCCACGCTGCCGGACCGGGCCCTGGCCCTGGACACCATGTACATCAACACCATCGGGCTGATCGTGCTGTACGGCATTTCCTCGGACAGCAAGCTCTATTTCGAGGCCGCCATGCTGATCGCGTTGATCGGCTTCGTGAGCACCGTGGCGGTGGCCAAATACATGTTGCGTGGCGACATCATCGAGTAGGGACGACACTATGAACGAGATCGTTGAATTTCTGGTCAGTGCCTTCATTCTGGTCGGGGCGGTGTTCGCGCTGGTGGGGTCCATCGGCCTGGTGCGGCTTTCGGATTTTTATCTGCGTCTGCACGGCCCGACCAAAGCCAGCACCCTGGGCGTGGGCGGCACCATTCTCGGGTCGCTGCTGTTTTTCTCCTGGCAGGAGCGGGCGTTGCAGCTCCAGGAAGTGCTGATCGTTCTGTTCCTGTTTATCACCGCACCGGTATCGGCGCACATGCTGGCCAAGGCGGCCATGCACCGCAATCTGAAGCGCCGGGAAGATACCCGCGGCGGCCCCTGGAAGCAGTAGCCGCAAGCGGGTTTAATAGTGCTTGTTGTGCAGGAATTATGAAATTTGTAAAAGGTATTAGGACGTGGAAACTTTTTCCAAAGGCGGCCAGTCCTAATCAATAGCTACGGACCGGTACCCCCGATCCCCCAGTACCCTCACCGGTTCGTAGCTTCTGGACACCCCGGTCTCTCCCCCAGGAGGCTGGGGCGGCAAGCCTCCCTGGCAGCGCAGTCGTTCCCTTCCCCCACTTGCTGCCAGGGATTTTTTTGCCCACTGAAAAGTGGGACTTCCCCTCTTCCTTCTTCTTGCCGTTCACTGAAGCAAGAGGCATGCCTGTTTTTGGAAATCGGTAAAAGACGTTTTATGTCAGTGGGTTACACTGAGTCGGCACGCTTTGGTCGGTGCCGCCCCTGCGCCAGAGCGGTGTCGTAAAACGTCGCCGGAGTGACGGACCCGGTCAGCCCGCCGGGTCCGGCGGCACCGCCAGCCAGGTGCCGAGCTGGCGCCAGGCCTCGTCGCAGCCGCTGCCGTTGGTGGCGGAAAACAGCTGGGCGCTGAGCGGCGCCGGGTGATCGCGGACGTCCTTGAGCACCTGCAGCAGGGTGTTCTTGGCGGCGCCGTACTTGAGTTTGTCCGCCTTGGTGATCAGCAGGTGCAGCGGCATGCCGGCGCGTGCCGACCATTCCAGAATCAGACGGTCGAAATCCTTGAGCGGATGGCGGATGTCCATCAACAGCACCAGCCCGGTGAGGCTTTGCCGGCGCGCCAGATAATCGTCCAGGTCGCGCTGCCATTGCTGGCGGGTCACCTTGTCCACCTTGGCGTAGCCGTAGCCGGGCAGGTCCACCAGGCGCCGCTCCTCGTCCAGCTCGAAGAAGTTCAGCAGCTGGGTGCGGCCCGGGGTCTTGGAGGTGCGCGCCAGGGTGCGCTGGCCGGTGAGGCGGTTGATGGCGCTGGATTTGCCGGCGTTGGAGCGGCCGGCGAAGGCCACCTCGAAGCCCGCGTCCGGGGGGCACTGTTCCACGTTCTGGGCGCTTTTCAGGAAGCGGGCCTGGTGGAGAAGGCGCTGGGTCGGATCTTGGGCCATTATCGGTCTCTCAGTGAGCGCGGACAGCGAATACCCGCGCCTTTAATAAGGCATATGACGGGAGCGAACCTCTAGTATATAATGCGCGCCGTCGCGCGTTCGCCGTGCGGCCGACGTTCTACAGGTGTTTGTGTGCAAAGGCAAATTCGGCGCCGACGCCTGAGTAAGCCAGCATGTCGCCAGCTCATGGGGAGATTCACATGAAAGGTTTTGCCACGGGGCTCGCCCTCGCCATCGCTATGAGCCTGTCGGCCGGTGCCCAGGCCGAATCCGTCAAAGAGCTCTATGATCAGAGCTGCACCTACTGCCATGCCAGCGGTGCCGCCGGCGCCCCCAAAACCGGGGACCAGGCCGCCTGGAAGCCGCGCATGGACAAAGGCATGGACACGCTGGTCAAGCACGTCGAGGAGGGCTACAACGCCATGCCCCCGGGCGGCATGTGCGGCGACTGCTCCAAAGAAGATTATCGTGCTCTTATTGAATACATGACCAAGTAATCCCTGCTCTTGAAGGAAAGGCCATGAAGTGTTTCAAGCTGTTCGTGCTGTTGGCTGCCGTGGTGGCCACCCCCTTCGCCCTGGCCGAGGGCGACCCGGAAGCCGGTAAAGAGAAAGCCCAGGTATGCGCGGCCTGCCATGGTCCGGACGGCAATTCCCCCTCCGGCCAGTACCCGAGTCTGGCGGGACAGGGCGAGCCCTACCTGATCAAGCAGCTTAAGGCCTACAAATCCGGTGAGCGCGAGAACGCCATCATGCAGGGCCAGGCCGCCAACCTGAGCGAGCAGGACATGCAGGATCTGGCTGCCTTCTTCACCGAGCAGTCCGTGGAAACCGGGCAGGTGAAGCAGGACTTGGTGGAGATGGGCGAGCGCATCTACCGCGGTGGCGACGTGGAGCAGGGCATCCCCGCCTGCGCCGGTTGCCACGGCCCCGCCGGTCAGGGCGTCGACGCCGCCGGTTTCCCGGCACTGGCCGGCCAGCAGCCCGCCTACACGGAAAGCCAGCTGAAAGCGTTCCGCGCCGTCGGCCGCGAGGACATCGGCGACATGGCCAAGCGTGACAACGATCCCCAGGCGATGATGCGCACCCTGGCGGCGAAGATGAGCGACGCCCAGATCCAGGCGGTCTCCAGCTTCGTGGCGGGTCTCTCCGCGCCGGAGCGCGACAGCGACGAATAACCCGCTGTTGATCGGCGTTCAGCGAAAAGGCAGCCTCCGGCTGCCTTTTTTGTGGCCGCCGTTCATGGGCAAGACGGCGCCAATGCGGTAATAATGCAACTTTCCGTGACCGTGGGGAGCGTTTTCGCGTTACCACGGTCCTATCTGCCACGATCAAAGTGGAACAGCCAACAACAAGGAGAACCTCATGTTGCGAACGGTTATGGCGGTGCTGCTCGGCCTGACTCTTACGGCGGCGGCCTGGGCACAGGAATCCGGCGGCGAGCACGCCCGCTACGCGGAAGGGACCCACTACAAGGTTCTGGACAATCCCGGCAATGTGGACGAGCCCGGTCAGGTGGAAGTGCGCGAGTTCTTCTCCTACATCTGCCCGCACTGCTTCAGTCTGGAGCCGGTGATCGAGGACTGGCTGGAAGACAAGCCGGAGCACGTTAACTACGTCCGCTCGCCGGTGACCTTCCTGCAGAACGCGGAGCCCCTGGCCCGCGCCTACTATGTGGCGGACATCCTCGACAAGGTGGATGAGATCCACAAACCCCTGTTCGACGCCATTCACAAGCACCGGGAGCCGCTGTTCACCCCCACCGCGCTGGCCGACTTCTTCGCCAAATACGGCGTGGAAGAGGATGAGTTCAACCAGCTCTACAGCTCTTTCGGGGTGTCCACCAAGCTGCGTCAGACCGACGCGCTGGCCCGCGACTACCAGATCCGCGGCGTACCGTCCTTCGTGGTCAACGGGAAGTATCTGATTCTTCGCGACGGCCTGCGTAACAATCAGGAAATGTTCGACGTGATCGACTTCCTGGTGAAGAAGGAACGCCGCTAGCCCTTTCGGGAGTTCAAGCTGAATGCTGTTGGAGCGCGCGCGAACCGCGTACCAGTCCTGGAAAACCCGGCCCGCCGGGTTTTCCTTCGCACGCGAAGGCCACCGCCGCACCCGCCGGGTGCGCGAGGTCACCCTGCCGGATGACACCCTCAGGCTGCTGAGCTTCAACATTCAGGCGGGCATCGGCCCCAGCCGGTTCCGGGAGTATTTCACCGGCAGCTGGAAGCATCTGGTGGCGCACCCGCGCAGTGTCGAGACCATCGAGCAGATCGCCGATGTGGTTCGCCATTTCGATGTGGTCGGCCTGCAGGAGGTGGATGGCGGCAGTTTGCGTTCACGCAATGTGAATCAGTTGGTTCACCTGGCGTCCCTGGCCGATTTCCCCTTCTGGCATCAGCAACTCAACCGCAACCTGGGCCGGCTGGGCCAGTTCAGCAACGGCTTTCTGAGCCGCCTGACGCCCTATTCCGTGGAGGACCACATCCTCCCCGGCCTGCCCGGGCGCGGCGTGATCCTGGTCAAGTTCGGCCACCCGGTGGAGCCGCTGGTGCTGGCGGTGGTGCACCTGGCGCTGGGCGAGAAAATGCGCAACACCCAGTTGGCCTACATCACCCGCCTGCTGTCGCCGTTCCGTTACGCCGTGGTGGTGGGTGATTTCAATTGCCGGCTGGAGCACCTGGGCAGTTCGCCGCTGGCGGAGCTGGGCCTGCGCGCCGTGGAGGGCGACCTGAACACCTTCCCGAGCTGGGCCCCGGACCGGCACATCGACCATATCCTGGCGTCCCCCGAGCTGGAGGTCAGCCACAGCCGGGTGCTCACCGACTGCCTGCTTTCCGACCATCTGCCCCTGGCCACGGAAATCCGCATCCCCGACGCGGTGCGGGCCGCCACCCTGGAACACCGGCTGCCGCTGATCGACTGAGCGGCGGTTTACGCGTCTTCACGAAATACTCACAAAATCGCTAAGCCCGGAGGGATCGGTTTAAGAGCGCCGACATCTTTGCCGGCCATGCTCTCTGTTTGATTCGCGGAGGGCGGTTTAATGGGTAGGACTACCGATGAGGAAGAGCCGGGTTTGGTCAGTAATGGCCGGCGGCTGTTTTTGCTGGGCATGGCCGGCACCGCCGTGGTGCTGTCCGGGTGCGGTGGCGGTGGGGGAAGCGACACGGTGACGCCGGCACCCAATGAGCCGGCACCGCCCGACCCGGATCCGGGCACGCCGCCGGAACCACCGACGCAGCCCCCGGCACCGCAGCCGGACAGCCATCCGCCGCGTGGCCTGCATGTGAGTCTGGAGGACAGCACCCGGCGGACACGCACCGTGACCTGGTTCAGCGACGGCAACGAGGCGCCGGCCCAGCGCCTGGAATACGACCAGCCGGAAGCGGACTGGGACCCGCAAAGCGTGCAGAGCCGCCCTTTCCTGAAATGGGTTTACGCGCGCTCGGAGCCCACCTTCGGTGTGGAGGCGCTGACGCACCGCGCGATGGCGCCGGCGCTGGACCCGCGCAGACCGTTCCGCTACCGCGTCGGGTCACCCGAGGGGGGCTGGTCGCGGGTCTACTGGCTGGCGCCGATTGACACGCAGCGCTGGTCGTTCACGCACTTCGGCGACCACGGTATCAGTGAGCGGGCCAAACGCGTGGTCGATGAGAGCCTTCAACATCCCAGCGATCTTCTCTTGTTGGCCGGTGATCTGTCGTACGCGAATGGCGAGCAGCCGATTTGGGATCAGTGGTTCGATCTCGCCGAGCCCCTACTGGCGAGTACCGTTACCATGGCGGCGGCCGGCAACCATGAGGCCAAGGATGGCGACGGCCTGAACGCCGGCAAGGCCTTTAAAAGCCGTCTCACTCACCCCGACCCGCTGTTGAATAACCTCAATGACAACCCGGGAAGTACCTACTACCCGTTTGACGTTAACCGGGTGCATTTCTTCGTCAGTAGCGCCGGCGCTTTGATCGACGACTTTTCCCTTGCCGAGGAATTGATCAATTTGGAGATCGATCTCTCAAAAGCGGCGCTACGCCGGTTGCGGGGCGAGATCGACTTTATCGTGCTGGTGCAGCATTACCCGATCTGGACCGACCAGCTGGGGCGCAGCCCCGCCAATTTCGCCCTGGTTACGCTGCAGGAGAATATTCTTCTACGCTATGGCGTGGATCTGCTGCTTGTCGGGCACGACCATGTCTATCAGCGTTCCCACCGTATGGCCTACGGGTTCCGCTCTCCTTTCGGCTACGTACAGGTGATGGCGGGCACTGGCGGCGAGTCCGTGCGTTTGTTCGACGAGGCGCCGCAGGATTGGTCGGCGTCTCAATTCGTGGGTATCGGGTTGGTGCACTATCAGGTCGAGCCGGGCCGCATTACAGGCGAATTCTGGGGCGCCGCGCCGGAGGGGCTGGAGGATGAAAACCGCCAGACCGTGACCGGACCTTTTCAGCCGCGTGACCGCTTCGTGGTCGAAAAGCGCGGTCTGTTGGCCTGCCGTGACTGCGCCCTGCCGGCCCGGTCGCCCGCTGAACTGCTCGCTGATTATCCCGATGTCGTGGCCCATACGCGACGCCGTAACCGCCTTGCCCATGAGCATCGCGGCTAAGCGACAGTCTCTTAAGGATGCCGGGTCGGAGGTCGCTACAGCTTGATCGGGGGCGCCTCCCTGGGGCGCAGGGCCGGTGACAGCAGAATGCGTGCCGCCAGTTCGTTCTGCCGGCGGGTGCCGGTTTTCCGGAACACCGACTTCAATTGCCCGCGTACCGTCTCCACCGATAAGGACAGACGGTCCGCCAGGCTTTTAAGGTCGCTGCCTTCAGCGATCGCGGCGGCGACGCGAGCCTCCGCCGAGGTCAGATCAAACAATTCGGCAACCTGTTGTTCGTCCACCGCGCCCTCGTATTCCGGCGCGTGGAAGTAAACCAAGGCGCGGCCTTCTGGGGCCAGCAGAGCGCCGCTATTGGCCGGAGCGATGGGCCCCACCATGCACACCAGCCTGCCGCCATCCCGTCGGGGCAGAGACACGGTGCCCCCGGAGTGTCGCCAGTCCCGGCCGGCGCCGGCAATGACGCGGTCCACCAGAGTCAGAAAGCGCTCCCTCGGGCCTTGCCGCTTGGGTGCCAGACGTCCGTGCCGGCAGGCCAGACTTTCCTCGCCGGCGATCAGCGCCTGCGCGCGGTCGCAGAGAAATTCCACGCGGCCGCCTTGAGCGAGCACCGCGAATGGCCGGTGCGCGGCCGTTCGTCCGCCGCGCTGGCCCCATTCCAACTGATGCAAGTGGCGGGTCAGGTCGATGGCCCGGCGCACATGGGGCACCAGCTCATTGAACCAGGCGGTATCCTGTGCCTCGTAGGGGCCCTGCCCGCCGGTGCGCTGCACCAGCAGCTGGATGGTGTAGTCATCGGCCTGGTACACGGTGCCGCAGACACCGTGGTGGATATCCAGGCCGCGGGCCCAGTCGTTATAGAACTCGGTCTTGTAGAAACGGCGCTGCCGGCAGGAAAAATCCAGGTAGGTGGAGTACAGGCGCCCGGCGGGCTTTTCCTTCAATTCCGGGCGCCAGGGGCAGGTGTTGACGAAATAATCCACGTAGTCCTGGTGGGCGCGGTCGTCGATATTGATCTTGGTGCTGGAACGCACCGTTTCCGCCGCCTTGTCGAGTACCAGCAGACGGGCCGAACGGGATTGGCTGACGGTGACCAGCTGGTGGAGAAAACTCCGCCACAGCGACTGATCCGTGGGTGTGGCGTAAAGCGTATCCAGAAGCGCCTGATGGCCTGCCCCGGTATAAGGAAGTCTGCTAGAACCTTCCATAAAACCCCCAATGTATCCTTGTCCCCCACGGTCAACTATGTCACAAAACAAGGCGCGCCGGTGACACCGGCGCGTCAACGTAACGATTGGACAACCGACCGCAAAATGCCGACACCGCCAATTACGCTGCCGCCAAGGGTGGAGACGCCGTCTTGAGAGTGTTCGTCTACGGCACGCTGCTGACCGGGGAGAGCAACCACGCCTGGCTGAAGGGCGCGTCATGTCTCGGCCGGTGGACCACGCCGCCACGCTTCACGCTGATCGATCTGGGCCCTTACCCGGTGCTGTCGGCGGGTGGCCGCACCGCCGTGACCGGCGAGGTCTATCGGATCAGCCGCCTGATTCTGCAGCGCCTGGACGTGCTTGAGGGCTATCCGGCTGATTACCAGCGGCGCCTGATCGACACGCCCTGGGGGCGCGCCTGGGTGTACCTGCGCGCCAGCGCCCCGGCCGGGCGGCCACTGCACCATGGCGACTGGCGGCGCCGTCCGCTGGCGCATCGAGCCTTTTATCCGCTTAGGGGGAAACAACTTGGAACGCGAAGTCATACTGAGTGACGGGCGCCGGCTGGCGGCCACCGAGAAGAACGGCGCCGGCGACACCCTGGTGGTGCTGGTGCACGGCTGGTGCTGCCGACGCAGCGACTGGCACGCCTACCTGGAAAGCGCGCCGGAGACGGTGAGTTTTCTGGCGCCGGATCTTCCCGGCCATGGCGATTCCGCATCGACCCCGGGTACCTGGACGGTGGCCGGCATGGCGCGGGACCTGGCCGCTATGGTGAACGCCCGACGGCCCGCCAGGGGGGTGCTGGTGGGCCATTCCATGGGCGGCGCCGTGGCGCTGGAGGCCGCGGCGCTGCTGGAATCCGTGGCCGCGGTGGTGTTCGTCGACACCTTCATCATTCCCTACGGTGATCTGTCGGAGGACGATGCCGCCGGTATCGAGCGCGGCTTCCATGAGGATTTTCCGGCGGCGGTGGGCAGGCTGGTGGAGGCCAACACCTCCGACGCCATGCCGGAGCCCCTGAAACAGGCGCTCGCCGCGCAGATGGCGTCCGCGCCCCCGGACAAGATGCTGCCACTATGGGGTGACCTGTTGCGCTGGAGCCCGGAGCCCGCGTTCGCGGCCGTGAACGCGCCGCTGTTCGCGATCAACGGTGAAATGATTCCGGATGTCGCCCGCCAGCGTTGCGCCGGCCGGGTCACTGAAACGGTGCTGGCTTACCCCGGCCATTTCCCCCAGTGGGAGCGACCGGGCGAATTCAGCCAGGCCCTCAACAAGCAGCTCGAAGCGCTGCGCCTCTAGCGGCGCCCCGTTGGCCCGTTAGTAGCGCGTTTCCGCCATGCCGGAGAACTGCTTGGCCAGATAGGTGGCGTAGTTGTCGGTCATGCCGGCGAGAAAATCCAGCGCCCGCATGATGCACTGGTAAAGTCTCGTCTGTTCGTCCATCTCCGCCAGGCCGCCCGGGAAGCTGTGGCGGCCGATCAGATCGATGATGCGCTCGTGCCGGTAGTTGCGCGTGGCGCCACGGGCGTGGGACAGCGACGCCTCGATCAGGCCGTCCAGCAGGGCGCCCATCACCTCGAAGGCGCCGATCTCAAGTTCGATCTTGCGCGGGTGCTCGAACACCTTGCCGCGCGCCAGCTGCTTGGCGTTTTCCACCACGTCGTAGACCGCCGGCTCGCAGTGATGCAGCAGGTCGCCTTCCATGCCGCCGGCCAGCAGGGGCTCGTGGTTGGCGACGAAGGCCTCGACCCCGGCCTCGATAAAGCGCTCGATGATCTTGCCGCGCAGCAGCGCCGCCTTGCGGCCGTCGCGCAGCTCGGAATGAACCAGGCGGCGCACTTCGTTGTTGTCCGGCAGGGCGGGCTGCAGCAGGGCGTAGACCTCGTCCCAGTGCAGCAGATCCATCTCCAGCCCGTCTTCCAGATCAATGATCGCATAGCAGAAGTCGTCCGCCGCCTCCATCAGGTAGGCAAGCGGGTGGCGGCAATGGCGGCCGGGCGCCAGTTCCCGGAGCCCGGTGGCCGCGCACACTTCCTGGAAGGCGTCCGCCTCGGACAGAAAGGCGCTGTATTTGCCCGGCTTAAGGCCACCCTCAGCGGCGCGGGACGACAGCCACGGGTACTTCAGGAACGTTGCCAGGGTGGCGTAAGTCAAGCGCATGCCATCGTCGTACTGATGGTATTCGCTCTTGGTGAGGATGCGGAAACCCTGGGCATTGCCCTCGAAGTAGATCAGGTCGGATTGCTGTTCCGGCGTGAGCAGGTCCAGATAGCGCTGGCCGCGCTCCTGGAACCAGGCGCGGATCGCACGCTCGCCGGTGTGGCCGAACGGCGGGTTGCCGATGTCGTGGGCCAGGCAGGCCGACTGCACGATATCGCCCAGGTCGGTGGCGCCGGCCCCTTCCGGCAGGTGACCGAGGGCCTGCAGGCGCTCGCCGGCGCGGATGCCCAGGGTGCGGCCCACGCAGGACACCTCCAGGGAGTGGGTGAGCCGGTTGTGCACATGGTCGTTGGTGGCCAGTGGGTGCACCTGGGTTTTGCGCGCCAGGCGCCGGAAGGCGCCGGAGAAGATGATCTTGTCATGGTCGCGCAGAAAGGCGGTGCGGCCGGTTTCATCCTTGGCGTCGCGGTGTCCCAAGCGGCCCTTGTTGAGCAGTTGTTCCCAGTTCATGGTTTGCGTATCCGTCCCGGGGCCGGTCGTTGAAATGGTGAATGCCGCCCCCACGCTGTGGGGAACGGCGAATGAAGTTCATCACATCTTGATGCCGCGTCTGTCAGCGTCAAGCGGAATATCGACAAGGAGCCACTATGAATTTGGACAAGCCACTTCTGATGCTGGTCACCAGCGCATCACAGATGGGTCAGGGTCAACAGACCGGTCTGTGGCTGGAGGAATTCGCGATTCCCTACCAGATTTTCCGCGACAACAAGGTGCCGGTCCGGGTGGCCAGCCCCACCGGCGGCAAGGTGCCCATCGATCCCCGCTCGGTGCCGGACGATGAGCAGAAAGAGCAGTGGAAGGACGCCATCGCCGAGCTGGAGAACACCCGCCCCCTGGAGGAAATCTGGGAAGACGGGTTCGTCGGCGTGTTCGTGCCCGGTGGCCACGGCGCCATGTTCGACATGCCTGACAATCCCCTGGTGGCCGGCGTGCTGGAGCGTACCTGGGCCCAGGGCGGCGTGGTCAGCGCGGTCTGTCATGGCCCGGCGGCCCTGGTGGGGGTGCGCGACGAAAATGGCGTGCCGCTGGTCAAGGACCGCCGTGTGAGTTGCTTCACCAACGAAGAGGAGCGCGAAGTGGGCCTCGACGAGGTGATGCCGTTCCTACTGGAAACCCGCCTCCAGGAGCTCGGCGCGGAGATCCACAATACGGGTAAATTCGAACCCCATGTGGTCACCGACGGGCGTCTGGTGACCGGTCAGAACCCGCCTTCCAGCGAAGTCACCGCGAAAGCGGTGGTGGACGCGTTGTACGCCGAGTAACGACCACGCTCAGGAATCGCAGGGGCCCGTCCAGCGGGCCTCTTCCTCGGTCGTCATCCCCGGTCCCTTTTCCGATTTGGTGCTGATTGCCGCGTTATAGCGTTCGTCGCTGTTGATGGTCATGGAGCCATCAACGCTCAGAGTACGATTGCCGGACGTGCATTGGGTCTGCCACTCAAGGCTCTTTCCATCCCGCTGGAACTGCGGGCTGCTACAGCCATTGCGCAGTGAGGCCTGACGGATGGTGAGCGCCATGTCGTCCGCCTGCTTGGCGCTCAGGCACTCCGTGTCGGTGGTTTCCTTGTCCATACCCGGCGGCAGTTCGCTGGTGATGGTGCGCTTCACTTCCCATTTCCCGGGTTTCAAGTCCGCGGCCAGGGTCTGGCCCGAGAGTGTCAGCAAAGCAGTAAACAGTATTGTCCTGGTGCGTTTCATGGTTGGCATCCCTATCAACGAAAACTGGTGGTCAGTATAACCGCGCTGTGTGAGTAGGAGCCATGTATCGCCGCCCATGGCCGCCCGTTGTGTGCCATCTGTCACTGACGACGGTCCTTTCTCACTGAAAACGTTAACCCATTCCGATTTCAGAGCTACGGTCCGTGATCCGGTTTGAGAAAAAAGCAGGGTCATCGTTTGTTAATGGAAAGAATTCCGGCGCCTGTATAGGGTCTACCCGACAGGGACGGAGGAGTTTGCGATGTATCGGTCATGGATGATGTTTGCCGCGCTGCTGGTGATGGTCGGCTGTGACAACGCCACGGAGGCGCCGGCTCCGGCGCCGGCGGAAGCCGAAGGCGGTGGGTTTGCTGAGCCGCTGGGTGGCTACCGGGTAGTGCGGCGGTGCAATGGCCTCGGCCCGGCGTCGCTGGATCTGACCCCCAGGGGTCTGAGCGGGAACTATCGCCTTCTGATTCGTGGCGATGGCGATCCAGCGAGCTACACCGCGGTGGATCACCTGGAATTCAGTGTGTCCTGGAACGACGACGACAGCGCCATTGAAACGGCTCGCGACGGCCTTCGGTTGTATGAATGGCGGGCCCGGCTTACCAAGGAATCGGGTTGGCTGCGGAATCTGAATGGCGACATGGCGTTGCCGGACGATGCCGTCGCCGCCTATGACGCGGACAAGGACCGTTTCTTCTTTGAAAGCGGATGCGGGGAAGAGGCGCGCTCCCCTGCGCATGCCTATAACGCCACCCAATCCAGATTGGTGCTGCGGTCCCTCAATCTCGCTATGGCGGAGGCGCGCGAACGGCTTCATCACGAAGCGGGTCTTCAATACATCGAGTATCGGGGTGACTATCTGGGCCGCTCCGGCGCCGATGGCGTCACCGAGGGGCACCATGACCGTAATCAACACCTTTTGGACGTGGCCGCGTTAATGAGAACCGACGCCGTGAACAAAGTGCCGGGCTTGGCGCGGCTGGTCACCGAACACCGGCCGGAGGACGCCGCGCAAGCGCAACGCTACCAACAGGAGCTGCCGGCGTACTTGCGCGCCGCCGCCATGGCCCACGCCCGCTGGTACATCGACTCCGCGGACATCCGCCTGGACTGGTTCCAGGGAACCTATCCGGAGGGCGAAGCCGCGATCCGCGAGGGTATGGCGGCGTTGCAGGGCGCCTACCTGCGTTTGGCGGAGGAGTAAGCGCCTTGTCCCTGGAAGATGGGCAGGCAATGGCGCGGAAGTGGTCTATGATGGTGTGGACGGTAACATTCCGGTCACCCTTATCCGGCACGCCGCTGAGCCGGTGGGCCGTTCGACCTTCACTCAGGAGGAAGGCACCCATGAGCATCTACGACTTTCAGGCCCGCGACCTCAACGGTGAGGAAAAGCCCCTCTCCGACTACAAGGGCAAGGTTCTGCTGGTGGTGAACACCGCCAGCAAATGCGGCTTCACGCCACAGTACGAAGGCCTGCAGAAATTGTACGCCAACTTCGCCGACCGGGGTCTGGAAGTACTGGGCTTCCCCTGCAATCAGTTCGGCCGTCAGGAGCCCGGCGAGGGCGAGGAAATCGGCGCTTTCTGCGAGAAAAATTACGGCGTCTCGTTCCCGATGTTCGAGAAAGTGGATGTGAACGGGGATAACGCCCATCCGGTGTTCAAGTTTCTGAAATCGGAGTCGCCGGGCCTGCTGGGCACCGAGGCGATCAAATGGAACTTCACCAAGTTTCTGGTCGACCGCGACGGCAACGTGGTGAAGCGCTATGCACCCAAGGACAAGCCGGAAAAGCTCGCCGATGACATCGAAGCGCTGCTCTGAGGCGCGTCAGGCGGGCAGCACCGCGTAGTAGATAGCGTAAAAATGGCAGACACTGCCGCCCACCACGAACAGGTGCCAGATGGCGTGGTTGTACGGCAGCCGGTCGGCCAGATAAAACACCACGCCGGCGGTATAGGTGATGCCGCCGGCGAGGAGCAGCCAGAAGCCCAGCGGGCTGACCGTGTCCATCAACTCCCCGGACGCGAACATCACCAGCCAGCCCATGGCCAGGTAAATGCCCACCCGGGCCAGCTTGTAGCGGTTACCGAAGCGCAGCTTCAGAATGATGCCGGTGAACGCCAGCCCCCAGATCACACCGAACAGGGTCCAGCCCACGGTGCCGCGCATATTGACCAGCAGAAACGGCGTATAGGTGCCGGCAATCAGCGCGAAAATGGCGCAGTGGTCCAGCATCTTGTAGATCGCCCGCCAATGCGGTCGCCGGCTGCCGTGGTAGAGCATGCTGGCGCCGTAGAGCAGTGCCAGGCTGGCGCCGAACACGCTGAAGGAGACGATTTTCCAGGGATCGCCCATGACGCTGGCCGACGCCACCAGTACCGCGGTGCCGGCGATGCTCAAAAGCAAGCCGATCGCATGGGTAAGGCTATTAATGACCTCCTCGACCAGTGGGTAGTCCGGCTGCTCCGCAGCGGAAGACGCGGAGGGCGTGGAAGATGTCGTCATACCTGTTCCTCGATCATTAACCCGCCGTTCACTGAAAACGCGCATCCTGGGGTAGAGCCCGATTATGGAGTCCTGCGCTATCGATTAAAACAGCATGATTGCACAAGACTATGACGATTATACCGAAAATGAGTTCGTCGTTCCGAAGCCGGGCCTCTAGTCTGAAGGTTAGAAGGTTAAGAGAAAGTGCCTGTTTCGAACCAGGCGCGGTTTCAGTTCGATCCGGAACGCATCGCAAAGGAGAGCACCATGATTGAACACAGCAAAGAAGTCTCCCAGGAGCTGAGTAAACTGCTCGCGGAGAGTTATACCCTGTATTTGAAAACCCACAATTACCACTGGAACGTCACCGGCCCGATGTTCCACAGCCTGCATCTGCTGTTCGAACAGCAGTACACCGAGCTGGCGACGGCGGTGGACACCATCGCGGAGCGCATTCGCGCCCTGGGCGATAAAGCGCCGGGCAGTTACGCGGCCTTCGCCCGTCTGTCTTCCGTGAAGGACGCCGAGGGCGAGCCGGACGCCACGGAAATGCTGAAGACGCTGACCGCGGACCATCGCATCGTGGCGGAGCGCGCCAACAAGGTGCTCAAGCTGGCCGCCGGCCATGAGGACGAAGGCACCGCGGCAATCGCCAGCGAGCGTATCGAGATCCACGAAAAGGCCGCCTGGATGCTGTCCGCCCACCTGGGCGATTGATAGCGAAGGGCTATTCACTATATAGAAACTATCCGTTTTATTGATGAGGGTGCGGTGGCTACCATGCCCTCATCAATCAGCCACATTCCGATGCACCGAACAGGAGGAAGCATTTAATGTTGGAGAATCGTGAAGGCGAAAAAGTACCTGAAGTCACGTTCCGTACCCGCGAAGGCAACGAGTGGAAAGACGTTACCACCGATGATCTGTTCGCCGGCAAAAACGTAGTGGTGTTCGCCCTCCCCGGCGCGTTCACGCCGACCTGTTCGTCCACGCATCTGCCGCGTTACAACGAATTGGCGCCGGTGTTCAAAGCCAACGGCATTGACGAAATCATCTGTCTGTCGGTGAACGACGGCTTCGTGATGAACGCCTGGGCCGGCGATCAGGACGCCAACAACATCCGTTTCATTCCGGATGGCAACGGCGAGTTCAGCGAAAAGATGGGCATGCTGGTCGGCAAGCAGGACCTGGGTTTCGGTCCGCGCAGCTGGCGCTATTCCATGCTGGTGAAGGACGGCGTGATCGAGAAGATGTTCATTGAGCCGGAGAAGCCCGGCGACCCGTTCGAAGTGTCCGACGCCGACACCATGCTGACCCACATCAACGGTGAAGCGTCCCTGCCCCAACGGGTGACCATCTTCACCAAGCCGGGCTGCCCGCACTGTGCCCGCGCCAAGCGCGAACTGCGCGACGCCGGCTTCAAGTTCGAGGAAATCGAACTGGGCAACCGTGGCCTGAGCTACAGCACCCTGGCCGCCGTCACCGGCGCCGGCACCACGCCGCAGGTGTACATCGAAGGCCAGCGTATCGGTGGCGCCGACGAGCTGACCGACTGGCTCAAAGCCACCGCCTGAAACCCATTACGCGCTCACCGTAATGCTCAACCCCGGGCAAAAGGATGTGCCCACGGGCGCGGGTTCGCCCCGCGCCATGATCTTCCCCAACTGGCCGGCTCCCCGCCGGCCTTTTTTATGCGTGGCCGCCGCGGTCTCCGGGCGGGCCACCCGCGGATTAAAAAATGGCACAACCGGCCCTGGAGTGTTCCGGGTGCGCTGGCCCATATTGACGGTCATTACTCAAGGTTCCAGTGAGGCGTCGTCGAGGCGCCGCTCACCGCGACAGGGAAGATGATTGCTATGAACGCCAAAGCCCCGATTTCCTCGAACGAGCCGCGCCGCACCAACGGCAGCGACATCCAGCCCCGGCGTATGGATTTCCAGTTCGACCCGGACATGCCGCGCTACTGGTTCGCCGGCGACCAGTTCAAGACCATTCTGCTGACCGCGTTGTCCTGTACCTTCCCGGAAGGCGAGCGCTTCTTCGTGCGCTCGGTGCGCCACTACCAGAAACAGATCACCGACCCGGATCTGCGCGAGCGGGTGAAAGGGTTCATCGGCCAGGAGGCGCACCACGGCAACGAACACGAACAGTTCAACGCCTTCATGGAGAGCAAGGGTGTACCGACCCAGAAGGTGCACGATTATGTTCATGAAGGCATGAAGTGGATCGCCAAGAAGTTTTCTCCGGAGCGGCAGCTCGCCAAGACCTGTGCCCTGGAGCACTTCACCGCCATGCTCGCCGAGCTGATGCTTGAGGAGCCCGAGTTCCTCGAAGGCATGGACGAGCGCATGCTGCCGCTGTGGCTGTGGCACGCCATCGAGGAAAGCGAGCACAAGGCGGTGGCGTTCGACGTCTATGCCGATCAGGTGGGCAGCTATTGGGTGCGCACGTCGGAGATGGCGCTGACCACGGTGGAATTCATCGGCTTCACCATCTTCCACTACATCCAGCTGCGCCAGGGCATGGACGACAAGCGTGATTTGCGCTCGGTGGGCAACGGCCTGAACTGGCTGCTCGGCCGCCCGGGCTGGCTGCGCCGGCTGGGCCGTTCCTACGCCGCTTACTACAAGCCGTCGTTCCACCCGGAAAAGAAAGACAGCCGCGCGGTGCGCGAGCGCGCCCTGGCACGGCTGGCCGAGATGCTGGACCGGCCGGAGCTGGCGCCCCGCTAACGCTACGTTCAGTCGCGCAGTATCCGCGGCCGGGGAATCTCCTGGTCGCGGAACAGCGCGGTCACCCGCAACACCACGTCACTCTGGAACGCTTTTTCGTAGCGCACGTCCAGCACATAGGCCTTGGAGCGGAACCGCACCGCCAGGGCGTTGCCGATTTCCACCTCTTCAATGGCGAAGGTCACCGGCTTTTTCAAATAGGCGTAGCGGCTGGTGACGATCACTTCCTCGATAATGCCGCGCACCTGTTCCAGGTCCGCCTGCACCGACACATGGAAGTCGGTGACCACCATCATGTCCAGCTCGCCGGCGTTGCCGGAGGCCACCACGTCGGTGATGAAACGGGCGTTGGGAATCGTCACCAGGTTGTCGTCCAGCGTCTGCACGCGCACCGCGCGCAGGCCGATGGCGACGATCTCGCCGTAGGTGTCGCCGAAGCTGATCCGGTCACCGACCTGGAACGGCCGGTCGAACAGCAACAGCAGGCCGGCCACCAGCGACGCCGCCACGTCCTTGAGCGCGAAGCCCAGCGCCACCGCGATCGAGCCCGCCGCCGCCAGCATGAATTCCCGCGGCGGGTTGAGCACCCCGACGATCAGCGCGCCGGTGCCCAGGGTGTAGATCAGAAAGCCGATCAGCGTGGTGATCTGCAGGATCAGAAAGCGGCGTGCCGGCACCTTGTCCATCAGCGAGCCGCTGACTTTCTGAATGCCCCAGTTCAGCGCCCACAGGCAGAAACCGCCGGCCACCAGCAAAAGAATGGCGTAGGCGTTGAACAGGTCCACCACCACCGCCAGGTCCGTGACAATATCGCCGCTTTCATTCATGGAGCAGATTCTTCCTGGTCAGATGGTTGATCACGGTGTGGTACCAGAGCGGCACCAGCCGGTACCGCCCGTCGTCGCTCTGGCGGATAAAGCCGGCGTCGAAGCCCGCCTTCAGGGCGTAACGCACCACATTTTCCGGCAGGTCGGTGGCGGCCACGATCTCCCCGCTGGACAGGTTTTCGTGGGTGGCGATGGCGGCGTACACGAACAGCAGATTCTCGCCGGCCTTTTCCACCGCGGTGCCCTGCGGTTTGGCGGGCAGCCCCACCAGCACCTGGCGACGGGTCACTTTCACCGAGCTCAGCCACAGCCTCAGCGCCGCCATCGGGTTACCCCGGCAGGCGTCCCACAGCAGGCTGAAGTAGCGCTGCTCGGCGTTGCGCACGTTGCCCGCCTCCGGCCCCCGGGAGGACAGCAGCACCTCGTCGTAACGCAGGGTCTGGCCGGAAAGATGGTGCCGCGACAGAATCAGGGAGCGAATCTCGCTCTGCCCCCAGCGCTTCACGCGCACCACATTGCGGAACTGATATTCCCGGCCGAACACATTGCACAGGTACGCCCAGCTCTGGTTGTTGAGCAGTACCAGCCAGAACAGGTTGTCCAGGCGCGCGTTGGTCAAACGCAGCAGCGTGCGCCAGCCCTCCAGGCCGCCGATCCGGGCGAGGAAGAAATTCTGCGCTTCGTCCAGTACCAGCAGGGTGGGGCGGCGCTGCTCATCGTTCTTCACCAGGCTGGCGGGGCCCTCCTCGAGAGACTCGTCCAGGGCCTCGGCGACCAGGGCGATGACGTCCTCCGGGGCCAGGGTCTTGGGCGGCACCGCCACGGACACCACCCGCAGGCCCTCGTCGTTTTTCTCCAGGGCGCGGGTCAGGCGGCGCGCCGCCATGCTTTTGCCGCTGCCTTTCTCGCCGGCCACCAGCAGGGTGTTCTCGTCGGTTTTGTCCTCGCGCCAGCGCTGGATTGCCTTTTCCATGGCGTCGGTGAGCCCGGTATCGATAAAGGGCGCCGGCTCGTCGTCGGGCAGGCCGGCGTCGAACCACTGCTGGTACTCGCGGGCGGGCCGCGTGTCGTCTTCGGCCTTGTCGTCCTCGTCGCCGCTTTGCGCGCGCATCCGGAACCAGCGCGCCTTGAGGCGCAGGTACCAGTCGGCGCCGGCCAGCAGCTGGTCCAGGTAACGGAACACGAAGTACACCAGAGCCACCGGGAGCAGCAAGGGCGCGGTCCAGGAGAACAGGCGCTGACTGAGCAGGCGCGCCGCCAGGGGGTCGAGCCGCGACGGCAGAATGCTCTGCAGGCACACCAGGTAGTCCTCGCCGCGCTGCGTGAGCAGGCGGCCGATGGCGGCGTACAGCGCCAGCCCCAGCAGCAGCCCGCTGAAATCGTGCAGCAGGCCGCCGCCAAGTAGTTGGTCCACCGCCAGGAACAGCGCCCAGGGCAGCATCAGCCAGACCGCCACGCGGCGCGCCCGTTCGCCGGCCTGGTTGGCCTGTTCGCCGTTCAGGTAGGTGCCGGCGCCCTGGGCCACGCGCAGCACCAGCCATTCGCCGATCAGCCAGGTGAGCCCGAACACCACGTACAGCCGGGCCAGCGGCAGCAGCCACAGCAGCAAGCGGGTGGAGGGCGCCTGCAGGGCCGGTTCCACCAGGTCGAGCGCGAACCAGGGAATCAGCCACGGCAGCAGCGGCGCCAGCCCCGCCACCAGTCGGCTGAGGTTCCACAGCCAGCGGCGCCCGCCGCTGGCTTCCATGACGCGTGCGTGCAGCGACAGCAGGGCGCTTTTGCCGCGCCGGCTGAAATGGATCAGCACCGCGAACAGGGCGATACCCAGCAGCAGCGCCAGGGCATTGCTGAGCAGCGGCAGATAGCGGCGCATCTCGCCGTTCAGGCGCCCCTCCTGGAAGGTGAGCTGGAACGCCTGATAGAGACGGTCCACGGCCAGCCCGGTTTCCAGATCAATCACCGTCAGCGCGGCGTCGAGCCCGCCGCCCCCGGTCAGCAGCGACAGGCCGCCGGCCTGATCCCATAAAGCGGCGCGCAGCGCCAGCACCTGGCGTTGCGCCTCGGCGCTTTGCCGGCGCCAGAGCATCTCCTGGGCCGGTTCCGCCGCGCTCAGCCAGGGCGGGGTGCCCGGGCGCCGGGCCAGCCGGTCCAGCGCGGTGAAGGCGGCGGCCGGGTCCCGGCGCAGCAGCGGGGTCAGGGCGATCAGGCCGGCCAGGCGCTCGCGCAGATAATCGTCGGAGCCGCCCTCGGCCGGGGCGCCGGCCAGGTTCTGATAGAGCTCGTGCCAGGTGGTCAGGGCGCGCCGCTGTTCGTCGGCCAGCTCAAACCATTGCAGCCGTTTCGCCCGGCGTTGTTCGGTGAGCCGCAGGGTTCGTTCGCGCACCCCTTTGTACTCCGGGGCCAGGGCGTCGCAGCCGGGCACCACGGCGGCGGGCGCCCGCGACGGCGGCGGCGCGCTGCCGGTGGGGGCGGCGCCCAGCGCGTCGGTGAGCGCCGCCGGCGCCACCGGTTCCCCGGCCAGGGCCGCGTCCAGGTGCTCAAGATGCGTCTCCAGCCGCTGGTTGCCTTCGCGCCACTGGTTGAGCGCGGCCTGTTCGCGCTGGCACTGGGCGTCGCTGGCGGCAAGGGCCGGACCGGTAAGCCATAACGCCACGAGGACGAAATAAAACCGGTGCCGCCGCGAAAACCCCATGGTCTGTTCCTTTTTAATGGTTTCGCGCCATTGTAGGGACGCTGTGAGCGGGCGTCATCCGCGCCGCGGCGGTGTATAGTCGGGGTACGGACGTGATGATCGCGGCGGTGACAAGGAGATTGGCAAATGGCTTCGTTAGTGGTCAGGGATCTGATGGTGCGGCACCCGCCCTCTCTGGTGGCGGGCACCGAAATGACGTCGGTGGTGGCGACACTGTTGAACGGGCGCTATACCGGCTTGCCGGTGATCGACGGCGATCACCGGGTGATCGGTTTCGTCTCCGAGCAGGACTGCCTGCGCCATTTGCTGGTGTCCAGCTATCACCAGGAAGGGTCACTGCGGGTGGAAGAGCTGATGCACGATCAGCCGCTCACCGTGCGCGAGGACGATTCGGTGGTCGACGTGGCCGGGCTGATGGTCAAGCAGAAGCCGAAAATCTACCCGGTGCTGGACAGCGGCGACCGGCTGGTGGGCCTGCTGACCCGCCGGGCGGTGCTGCAGGCGCTGAACGACAGCCGCCGCGGCGATTGACCGCCGGCTGCTGGTCCGCCAGCCGCTGGGACGCCAGCCGCTACATACAAGTTTGCCGGCGTCCGCGTCGCTAGTGTTTGAGGTAGTGTGAACAGGCCCTAAAACAACAAGAGGAGTGTTGTCATGCGTGATCTGTCGACTTTTCTACATGATTACGGCGACAGCCATCGCCACCCGGTGAACCAGTGGGTGCATATTTTTTGTGTGCCGGCGATTTTCGTCTCCACGCTGGGGCTGTTCTGGCTGATTCCGGTCGGCCAGTGGCTGGGCCTGGAAGGCGCGGCGGCCTACTGGGTCAACGGCGGCACCCTGCTGGCGGTGCTTTGCATGCCGTTCTACCTGCGGCTTTCCATGGGGGTGTCCCTGCTGATGCTGGGCTGGCTGGCGGTGTCCATCGCGGTGGTCACGCTGGTCGACCGCAGTGCCCTGTCGCTGGGCTGGAGCGCGCTGGTGCTGTGGCTGGTGGCCTGGGCGGTGCAGGTCTGGGGCCACAAGGTGGAAGGCAAGAAGCCGTCGTTCACCGACGACCTGGTGTTCCTGCTGGTGGGCCCGGTGTTCGTCAGCCTGGAGCTGGCCTACAAGCTGGGGCTCAGCCGCACCCCGGGCCACGGCCGCCCGTCCTGAACCGGGCGCCGAATGGCGGACGCTGAAGCGCGCCCCCGCTCGCCCCTTTTCCTTTGGGAAGGGGGCTGGTGCATGCTGGCGCCGCATCTGCATAACCGGCCGCACAGCCATGTGGCGGCGTCGCTGCTGGTGAGCCTGGGCCGTGAGCCGATTCGCGTGCAGCTGGCCGGCCACTGGATCACCGCCGAGGCGGTCTGGGCGGCGCCGGATGTGGACCAGGCGCTGGACAGCGACGGTCCGGTGGCGGTGCTGCACCTGGACCCGGACCACCGTGCCTGGCGGGCGCTGCGGTTGCAGGGCCCGGGCGGTGAGTTTCCGCTGGCCGAACATCCCCGTTTCCGCGCCTGCCTGAACGAGCTGGCGGCGTCGCCGTCCGCCGCCGCGGCGTTGGCGGCGCGCGCCACCCTGGAAGCCGGTGAACCCCGTCCGCTGGATCCGCGCGTGGTGCTCGCCTGCCGCGCCCTGCGCCGGGGTGACGACGCCGCCGGCCTGGGCGGCGCCGCCCTGGCCGAGGCGGTGGGGTTGTCCGAATCCCGGTTCCGGCACCTTTTCCGCGAAGAACTGGGCGTCAATCTGAAGCGCTTCCAGCTGCATCTCAAGTGCCAGCGGGCGCTCACTCTGTGGCGTGACGGCATGAGCCTCACGGATCTGGCGCTGGCCGCCGGCTTCTACGATCAGCCGCATCTCAATCGCACCCTCCGTGCCATGTTCGACACCCTGCCTTCCCGCTATGCTAGAGCCTTCCCCATTCAGGTGGAGCATCTCGACGAGCCCCGCCTTCACGATCAATAAAAACCGGGAGTTATCATGGAGTACCAGCACATCCGCACCGAGCTGGCGGACAATATTCTCACCGTCACCCTGAACCGCCCTGACCGCATGAACGCCTTCACCCTGCGCATGAAAGACGAACTGGTGCATGTGTTCGGCGAGGCGGACCGCGACAACCAGGTGCGCGCGGTGGTGGTCACCGGCGCCGGGCGGGCGTTCTGTGCCGGCATGGAGATGCAGCCCGAGGACGGCGGCCATGTGTTCGGTTACGACGATGCCGAGGGCGAGGAGCCGCCGGTGGAGACCATCCGTGATTCCGGCGGCGAGGTGTCGCTGGCGATCTTCAATTGCCGCAAGCCGGTGATCGGCGCGCTCAACGGCGCCGCCGTGGGCGTCGGCATCACCATGACCCTGCCGATGGATTTCCGCCTCGCCGCCGAGGGCGCCAAGATCGGTTTCGTCTTCACCCAGCGCGGCCTGACGCCGGAGGCGTGCTCCACCTGGTTCCTGCCCCGCGCGGTGGGCATGCAGAAAGCGCTGGAGTGGGTCTACAGCGGCGACATCTTCCTCGCCGAGGAAGGCCTGGAAGCGGGCCTGTTCCGCAGCCTGCACGGCAAGGAAGAGGTGCTCGACGCCGCCCTGACGCTGGCCCGCAAGCTGATCGCCAAAAGCTCACCGGTATCGGTGGCGCTGGCCAAGCAGATGCTGTGGCGTAACCCCACCTTCGACCATCCGATGCAGGCCCACGCGGTGGAGTCGAGAATGATCTACCGCGCCAATGAGTTCTGGGACGGCAAGGACGGCTTCACCGCCTTTTTGGAAAAACGGGACCCGGTGTTCGATACCGATCTCAACCATGTGCCCGCGGAGTTTAATTTCTGGCCCGAACCGCCGTTGAAATAACCCGCTAAAAAATCGAAGACCCAGCGAGGACACCATGAAAAAAGAGACCATAGCGATTCACGGCGGGTTCGCCGGTGATCCGGAAACCCACGCCGTGGCGGTGCCGATCTATCAGACCACCAGCTACTACTTCGACGACACCCAGCACGGCGCGGACCTGTTCGACCTGAAAGTGCCGGGCAACATCTACACGCGCATCATGAACCCGACCAACGCGGTGCTCGAAGAGCGCGTCGCCCAACTGGAAGGCGGCATCGGCGCCCTGGCGATGGCCTCGGGCATGGCCGCCACCACCGCGGCGATCCAGACCCTGGCCCGCGCCGGCGACAACATCGTCTCGGTGAGCCAGCTCTACGGCGGCACCTACAACCTGTTCGCCCACACCCTGCCGACCATGGGCATCGACGTGCGCATGGCGGACGGCCGCGATACGGCGGCCATGGCCGCGGCCATCGACGAGCGCACCAAAGCGGTGTTCTGCGAGTCGATCGGCAACCCGGCCGGCAACATCGTCGACCTGGCGGCGCTGGCCAAGGTGGCCCACGACGCCGGGGTGCCGCTGATCGTCGACAACACCGTGGCCACGCCGGCACTGTGCCGGCCGTTCGAGCACGGCGCGGACATCGTGGTGCATTCCCTGACCAAGTACATGGGCGGCCACGGCACCACCGTGGGCGGCGCCATCGTCGATTCCGGGCGTTTCCCGTGGAAGGACAACCCGCGCTTCCCGCAATTCAACGAGCCGGACCCCAGCTATCACGGCGTGATCTATTCCGAAGCCATGGGCGAGGCGGCGTTCATCGGCCGTGCCCGGGTGGTGCCGTTGCGCAACATGGGCGCCGCTCTGTCGCCGATGAACGCCTTCCTCATCCTCCAGGGTATCGAGACCCTGGGCCTGCGCATGGAGCGGCATTGCGAGAACGGCCTGGCGGTGGCCCGCTACCTGCGGGATCACAAGAAAGTGGCCTGGGTAAACTTCGCCGGCCTGGACAGCGACCAGGACTATCAACTGGCGCAGCGTTATATGGACGGCGGCGTGCCCGCGTCGATTCTCAGCTTCGGCATTGAAGGCGGCCGCGACGCGGGGGCCCGGTTCATCGATGCGTTGCTGCTGATCAAGCGTCTGGTGAACATCGGCGATGCCAAGTCGCTGGCCTGTCACCCGGCCACCACCACCCACCGGCAGTTGGACGAGGCGGAGCTCAAGACCGCCGGCGTCAGCGCCGACCTGGTGCGTCTGTCCGTGGGCATTGAGCACATCGACGACATCCTCGCCGACATCGAACAGGCGCTGGCCGCCGTTTAGTCGGGGCGCGCCTCCCGGAAGCGGGCCGGTGTGCTGCCGGTCCAGCGCTTGAACGCCTTGGCGAAGGCGCTCTCATCGGAAAAGCCCAGGTCCTCGGCGATCCGCCCGGTGCGGACGCCGTCGGCCAGGGCCTGTTCCGCCAGATACTGCAGTAACGTATCCCGCAACAGCTTGAAGCTGGTGCCTTCGTCCGCCAGTTTGCGGATCAGATGGCGCCCGCTCATACCCAGCTGCTCGGCGATGCGTTCCTTGCCCCAGCGTGGATGGTCACGGATCAGGGTGCTCACCCGGGCGCCCAGGGACTGGCTGTCCAGGCGTGCCAGCAGCTCGTCGGCGAGGCCGCGCAGGTGGCGGCACAGCGCTGGATTGGCGTGAATCAGTGGCAGTTTGAGCTGGTCGGCGGGAAACACCAGGGCGTTGTCGGGGCGGTTGAAATGCACCGGCAAGCCCAGTTTTTCCTGGTACCGCTCGGGCTGATCCTGGGCGCCGTGGCGCAGTGTCAGATGGTCGGGCCGAAAGGCGTCGCCGGTGCTCCAGCGGGTCAGATGGAGCAGGCTCGCCATCACCGCTTCCACCCGCGTGGGCCGCCGTGTCTGGTAGACCGGCTGATAACGCACCTCGCAGAAGCGCGGGTCGCGGACCACCTGAAAGGCCCCGCCCTCGCCGACGATGGGGTGGTAATCGATCAGCGATTCGACCGCTTCCTCCAGCGTCTCGCAGCTCATCAGGATCATGCCGGCGGTATCCAGGTGCCCGACCTGCAGCGCCAGCCCCAGATCCACGCCCACCAGCGGGTCGCCGGCGCCCTCGCAGAACGCCTCCCAGAGCCGGTCCTGGCTGGCCAGATCGACCCGCTCGCGGCTGTCCAGACGCGCCACCAGGTCGCCGGGCAGGGCCAGCCCCAGGCGCTGGGCGGCCTGCATGATGGCTTGCGAGAAGTGCACCGTGACGGTGGGGCTGTGGCTCATGGAAAAGTCCTGGATGGAGAGGTCCTGAATTAACCGTATTCCCGTCGCGAATCCGCCATGTCCGGCAAACGCCGGCGGGCTAGGCTTATAAACAAGTCTGAAACAATAACAAAAAATCGTCTGGAACGATTTTTGACGCCTCGTCAGAGGCGGCCCGCAGGGTGGCCGCCAAGGACGGAGGCCACAAAAAAAGGCGTTACCCATGTACGCAGTGATCGGTGCCGGCCCCATGGGCCTGGCCACGGCAAGAAACCTCAGTGAGCAGGGTTTGCCCTTCGTCGGCTATGAACTGAACGGCGACGTGGGCGGTTTGTGGGATATCGACAACCCCCACAGCACCATGTACGAAACCGCGCATCTGATTTCCTCGAAGCGGATGACCGAGTTCCGTGAGTTCCCCATGGACGAGCGGGTGGCCACCTACCCGCACCACGCGGAGCTGAAGCGCTACTTCCAGGATTACGCTCGGCACTTCGGCCTCTACGAGCATTACCAGTTCAATACCCGGGTACTGTCCGTGGTCCCCGAAGGCGAGGGCTGGCGGGTTACCGTGGAGCAGAACGGCGAGCAGAGCAGCCGCTACTTCGACGGCGTGCTGATCGCCAGCGGCACCCTGCATACCCCGAACCTGCCGGCGCTGCCCGGCCACTTCGACGGCGAGATACGGCACGCCCGGGAGTACCGCGACCCGTCCCTGTTCCGCGACAAGCGGGTGCTGATCGTCGGCTGCGGCAACTCCGCCTGCGACATGGCGGTGGACGCGGTGCACCAGGCGAACAGCGTGGATCTGTCGGTGCGCCGGGGTTACTACTTCCTGCCCAAGTTCATCGGCGGCCGGCCGTCGGATTCCATCGGCGGCAAGATCAAGCTGCCGCGCCGCCTGAAGCAGTGGCTGGACGCCCGGTTGATCCGCATGATCATCGGCCGGCCCAGCGACTACGGCCTGCCGGACCCGGACTACCGGCTGTACGAAGCGCACCCGGTGATCAACTCCCTGGTGCTGCATCACCTTGGCCACGGCGACATCACCCCGCGCACCGACATCGCCGACATACAGGGCCGCACCGTCACCTTCACCGACGGTAGCCGCGCCGACTACGACCTGATTCTGCTGGCCACCGGCTACAAGCTGGATTACCCCTTTATCGACAGCGACCTGCTCAACTGGCAGGGCGACGCGCCGCGCCTGTATCTGAACGTGTTCCACCCGCACTACGACAACCTGTTCATGATGGGCATGATCGAGGCCGCCGGTCTGGGCTGGGAGGGCCGCAACGAACAGGCCGAGCTGGTGGCGCTGTATCTCAAGCGCCGCGCCGAGGGCCACGCCGCCGCCGCGCGGCTGGAGAGCACCAAGCGCGAGCGCGCCGGGGAGTCCCTGGACGGCGGCTATCGCTATCTGAAGCTGTCGCGCATGGCCTATTACGTGCACAAGGACAGCTACCGGGCCGAAGTGGCCCACCAGCGCCGGGCGCTGCAAGAACAATAACCAGGAGGCGACACCATGTCCCCCGATAACCCGATTGATTTCAGTACCGGCAGTCTGGTCATTCTCAATGTGATCCTCGCCCTGATGATGTTCGGGGTCTCCCTGAGCCTGCGTGGCGAGGATTTCCGGCGGGTACTGCGCATGCCGGAAGCGCCGGCGGCGGGGCTGCTGGCGCAGTTCGTATTGCTGCCGGCGCTGACCTGCGTGATTACCTGGTTTCTCGACGTGGAGCCGGAGCTGGCGCTGGGCATGATTCTGGTGGCGTCCTGCCCCGGCGGCACCTTTTCCAACATCATGACCTGGCTGGCGCGGGCCAATGTGGCGGTGTCCGTCAGCATGACGGCGGTGTCGAGCCTGGCCGCCACCGTGCTCACGCCGCTCAATTTCGCGCTCTACGGCTGGCTCAACCCCAACACCCGGGCGATGGTCACCGAGATCGCGCTCGACCCCTGGAACATTCTGCTGCTGGTGGCGCTGGTGCTGGCGTTGCCCCTGGTGCTGGGCATGCTGGCCGGCCGCCACTTTCCCCGCTTCGCCGAGCGTGCCCAGAAGCCCATGCGCGTGATCACGCTGCTGGTGCTGTTCGCGTTCGTGGGCCTGGCGTTCGGTAAGAACATGGATGTGTTCCTGGAAAACGCGGACCGTATTGTCGCGCTGGTGATCGGCCAGAACGCCCTGGCACTGGGCGTCGGCGCCCTGGCCGGGCTGCTGGTGGGCCTCAACCGTGCCGACCGGCGCGCGGTCACCATGGAGGTGGGCATCCAGAACTCCGGTCTCGGGCTGGCGATTCTGTTCACCTTCTTCCCGCAGGCCGCGGGCATGATTCTGATCGCCGGCTTCTGGGGCGTCTGGCATCTGGTCAGCGGCCTGGCGCTGGCGCTGATCTGGTCGCGTTCCGCCGAGCCGATGGCCAAGGAGGGCGTATGAGCCGGGTACTGATCACCGGCGCCGGCGGTTATATCGGGCGCCTGCTCGGCGAGCGGCTGGCCGAGGGCCACACCGTGCTGGGGCTGGATGTGCGGGTGCCGCCGGGGCTGCCGTTTGACTGCCGGGAAGGGGATATCCGCGACCCCGCACTGGGCGAGCTGCTGCGCGAGCAGCGCATCGATACCGTGGTCCACCTGGCCGCCGTGCTGGAGGACTCCGGCGACCGGGCCCGGGATTACGACATCGACGTGAACGGCACCCGCAATGTGCTCGACGCCTGTCTGAGCGCCGGGGTCGGCCAGCTTATCGTCACCAGCTCCGGCGCCGCCTACGGCTACCACCCGGACAACCCGGCCTGGCTGGACGAGCAGGACCCGCTGCGCGGCAATCCGGAATTCGCCTATTCCGACCACAAGCGTCTGGTGGAGGAGATGCTGGCGGACTACCGGCAACGCCATCCGGCGCTGCGGCAGTTGATTCTGCGCCCCGGCACCGTGCTCGGCGAGGGCACCCGCAACCAGATCACCGCGCTGTTCGAGCGCAAGCGGATACTGGCCATCGCCGGCGCGGACTCGCCGTTCGTGTTCATCTGGGACCGGGACGTGGTGGGCGCCATCGTGCGCGGCGTGGAGACCGGCGCCGAGGGCGTCTACAACCTGGCCGGCGACGGCGCCCTGGGCGTGCGCCAGGTGGCGGCGATTCTGGAGAAGCCGGTGCTGGTGCTGCCGGCCGGCCTGTTGCGCGCCGCCCTGGGGCTGGGCCACCGCCTGGGGCTGACGCCGCACACGCCGGACAAGCTGAATTTTCTGCGCTACCGGCCGGTGCTCAGCAACCGGCGTTTGAAAGAGGAATTCGGTTACCGGCCGGAAAAGACCTCCGAGCAGGTGTTCCGCCTGTTCGTCGACGCGGCGCGGGCCAGGGGGCAATTATGACCGCCCCGACCACCACGCTGATTACCGGCGCCGCGTCCGGCCTGGGCTGGTCCCTGGCCAGGGCGGCGTTCGCGCGCGGCCACAGTGTGATTCTGGTGGACCGGGACGCGGACGCCCTGGCGGAGAAGCACGCCGAGCTGGCCGCCGAGGATGCGAACCGGGTGCGCCACTTCACCGTGGAGCTCACCGACGGGCCGGCCCGGGACCGCCTGATCGACGCGGTCGCCGCCGGCGGCCGGCTGGACGTGCTGATCAACAACGCCGGCATCACCCACCGCTCGCCGGCGGCGCGCACCGACATGAAGGTGTTCCGCCAGGTCATGGCGGTGGACTGGGAGGCGCCGGTGGCGCTCACCCTGGGCTGTCTGCCGTTGCTGCGCGCCAGCGGCGGCTGCGTGGTCAATATCGGTTCCATGGCCGGCTGGATGCCGGTGCTGGGCCGCGCCGGCTATTGCAGCGCCAAGGCGGCGCTGACCCAGTTCTTCGAAGTGCTGCGCGGCGAGGTGGCGGACCAGGGCATCCGCGTGCTGATGGTGTATCCCAGCTTTCTGGCCACGCCGATCGAAACCAACGCGCTCGGCTTCGACGGCAAGCCCGCCGCCCATGCCCGCTCGTCGGTGGGCAAGGTGCGCAGCGCCGACTGGATGGCCGAGCGCATCCTGGAAGCACTGGCGCGCGGCGAAAAGCGGCTGTTCCCCGACCGCTTCACGGTGTTCGCCAGCCTGTTGTGGCGGCTGGCGCCGAATACCTATCATCGTTTGATGCGCCGCCGCTTCGCCGTGGAACTGGAATCCTGAATGCTGGAACTGTTGCTGTCCCCGTGGGTGCTGCTGGGCCTGTTCGTGCTGCTGGCCTACACCACCGAGGCGATGACCGGCTTCGGCTCCATCGTCATCGCCCTGTCCCTGGGCGCGCTGGTGTTGCCGCTGGATACGCTGATGCCGGTGCTGGTGCCGCTCAACCTGCTGCTCAGCGGCTACCTGTCGATCCGCTACCGGCGGCTGGTGCACTGGCGCCTGCTGGTGCGCGGCATTCTGCCGTTAATGGCGGCGGGCACCCTGGCCGGCTACCTGGCGCGGCCCTGGCTGGGGCAGGCGCTGCTGCAAACCCTGTTCGGCGTGCTGATCGCGGTGTTCAGTGTCCGCGAGCTCTGGCGCCTGCGCCACGGGCCCGCGCCGGCCCGGCCCCACGGCGCCGGCTGGGGCCGGGTGTGGATGCTGCTGGCCGGGGTCACCCATGGTTTGTATGCGTCCGGCGGGCCCTTGCTGGTGTACGCGCTGAGCGGCGTGACCCTGGACAAAAGCCGTTTCCGGGCCACCCTGATCATGGTCTGGTTCACGCTCAACGGTCTGCTGACCCTGGGGTATGCCGCCCAGGGGGCGCTGCAGCCGGTGTGGCCACAGCTTGCGGCGCTGGCGCCGGTGGTGCTGGCGGGCATCGTGCTGGGTGAGATTCTGCATCACCGCGTCGACGAGCATCGCTTCCGTCAGGTGCTGTTCAGTGTGTTGTTGCTGGCCGGGCTGGCCTTGGTGTTCTAGGATTTAAGGCAGCAACAAGGAGGGCGCCATGTCCGCAGTGGAAATTCGACCGGTGAGCGGCATTGCCGTGGAGCCGTGGCTGGACGAGCTCGCGGATCTGCGTATCCGCATTTTTCGCGATTACCCTTACCTCTATGACGGCTCGGTGGAGTACGAACGAGACTACCTGGACCGCTACGCCCGCTCCAAGCAGAGCGTGGTGGTGTTGGCCATGGAGTACAACCGTCTGATCGGCGCCGCCACCGGCCTGCCGTTGACCGACGCCGACCCGGAATTCGTGGCGCCGTTCGAACGCCACGGCCCGCCCCCCGAGCAGGTGTTTTACTTCGGCGAGTCGGTGTTGCTGCCCGAGTACCGGGGCGAGGGCGTGGGCCACCGCTTTTTCGATCTGCGCGAGTTGTACGCCCAGGACTTCGGCTACCCGCTGACCGCCTTCTGCGCGGTGGTGCGCGACCCGGCCCACCCGCGGCGCCCGGCCGATTACCGCTCGCTTGAGCCGTTCTGGCGGGGGCGCGGCTACCGGCCCGAGCCGGCCCTCACCGCCCGTTTCCCCTGGAAGGATCTGGGTGACAGCGAGGAGACCGAAAAGACCATGCAATTCTGGATGCGTGACGCCGACCAGGCGGAAGCTGAAATGTAAAATGTGAACGTCTAGTACGTTCGCCTCATGAAGGAAGCGTCAACGCCGGTCTATAGTCGAACCCACTGGAGGGGGTAACTATGGATTGGTCCTACCTGAAGGGTCGCCTGCTGCGCGGCCTGCTTATTATCGTGCCGCTGGCGCTGCTGGCGGCGTTGATCGCCATGGCGGTGGCCGGGTAAGCCCTCCGCCCGTGCCGGTATGACGTCGAGGCCGGCGTTACCGCCGGCGTAAGAGCGCCACCGGATTGTTCGCCATCACCAGTTCCCAGCCCTGCTCCCGCGCCAGCCATTGGAAGGTGGCCGGCTGCCAGAAACACACATGGGTGGGGTCGCGCCGGTAATGCCAGCGCGGAAAATGCCCGTCGTCGGTCAGGAAGCGGGTCATCCCCCCCAGCCAGCCCCCCGGTTTCACCAGCGCCGCGAATCGTCGCCACTCCCGCTCCGGCCAGTGCAGGTGCTCGAGTACCTCGGTGCAGGTGACGAAATCGTACTGCTGATCGAGCACCGCCGGGTCCGGGGCGTAAATCGGATCGTAGATCCGCATCGGGTGGCCGCGTTCCTCCAACATGCGGGCCAGGGCCGGGCCCGGGCCGCAGCCGAAATCCAGCCCCCGGTCGCCGGCGCCCAGGCGCTCGCACAGCGGCGCCCCCAGCTGATCCAGGAAACGCCGGTAGCCGGGGTCGTCCGGTTCATTGCGGTGCAGGTCGTACTGGGCTTTTTCGTCGGCGCGGTCGGGTAACTGGGTAACGCCGAGAAACGTCAGGTGGCAGCGCGGGCAACGCAGATAGCGGCGCCCTTCCACGGAGGCGAAGAGCTCGGCGTTGGGTTGCCCGCACAGGCGGCAGTCGCTCATGGGGCGGTCAGCCACTCCCGCAGGCTGTCGTAGGTGCGCGGGTCTTCCAGCATCGCCATATGGCCCATGCGATGGAACAGCCGCCGGGTGAGGTTGTCGGCGTCGGGGTAGAGCCGTTCGGCCAGGGCGCTGTCCACCCGCACCAGCCAGTCGCCCAGCGGGTTGTCGGCGCCCTCGTCACTGAGCGAGCCGGCCAGGAACAGTTGTTTCACGTGCGGGTCCAGCGGCACCTTGCCGCTGGGCCGGGCTTCATCCAGTGGCCGGTCCCGCCATTGCTTTTCCAGCACGTAGCCGAAGCGCAGGTCGCGGATGCCGTCGGAGCGCAGATTGCCCAACCGCATCAGGGGCCGGGAGTAGGGGGTGACGCCCAGCAGCCGGTTGGCCTGGTTGCCGACCCGTTCAAGCACCGCCCCCTGGTGGGGCGCCCCGAGGCACGCCAGATGGCTGATGCGGTCGACCCAGGCGTCGCCCCGTTCGCGGCCCTGATGCAGGGCGCTGCGCGACACCAGGCCGCCCATGCTGTGGCCGATCAGAATGACGCGGGAGGGCAGCGCGATGCCGGCCAGCAGATCGGCCAGTGCACGGCCGTTCTCGGAAATATGCAGGCCGGTGTTGTAGCGCAGCGTGCGGGTCTGGGCATCCAGTTTCGGGCCGGCCCAGTCGCTGAAGGCGCGGGCGGCCGGGTTGTTCCAGCAGCCTTCGTTCAGGCATAGCCCGTGCACGAACAGAATCAGGGTGTCCCGTTCCAGGGACGGCGCCTGGGGCAGCATGGTCATCGGCAGCGCGTAGTCGCTGTCCTGGGTGTGCAGCAATTGCCCGAACACGCCGTTGACCACGCTGCGCAGGTCCAGGTTGTCGCGCAGCTCCTGGTCCGGATCGGCGGCCAGATTGGCGAACCCGGCGAGATTGCCGGCCTGGCGAAACCCGTAACGGATCAGGTCGTAGACGATGGGCGCGGCGGTATAGCCTTCGCCCCGGATCTTGAACGGGTTGGCGATGGTGCCGTGCATATCCTGCACCACCTGTGTGACTTCTCCGCCCATTGTTGTTAGTAGCTGGGCGAGCCCGCCCAGTTGTTGGCTCAGTCTTTTCATCCCCGGCTCCTCATGCGCTTATCGATCATAGCAGGGTTGGTGCGGCGTCCCAACGCCGCCCGGAGCCGCGCAGCGCCGGTTTGTCGGAACGTAAAATAGAGGAAAATCAAAGGGGTGGCCCCTGTTCACTGGCGAAGCGGAACGATAGATTGCTCCTCAACGATCACGACACGTCGAGGAGTGACTATGCGTACGTTCAGTAAAGGACTGTTAGTAGTAGTGTTTGGTGGCCTGCTGGGTCTGGCCGGTTGCGATCAGCAAGGCCCGATGGAAAAAGCTGGCGAAAACGTCGACGAGGCCGTTGAGGACGTCACCGAAGATCAGGGCCCCATGGAAGAGGCCGGTGAAGAGATGGGCGAAGCTTGGGATGAAACCAAGGAAGCCGGTAGCGAAATGGGCGAAGCCATGGACGGTGACGACAGCTAATACAGCTTCGTCAGCGACAAAAAAACCGCCGGTCACCCCGGCGGTTTTTTTATGCCCGGACGCCGGCGACGCCCGGGCCGAAAAGATACATTCGGCTACATCCGTTCACCCAAACGGGACGCATTGTGTCTTTGGTGCTCCCCCCCGGCTGGCTAGAGTGAATGCGTATTGGGTGGCCCTTTGCCACCCGTGATCAGGGGCGAATATTGCGGGCCGCCCGGCCCGTTAACCAGGAGTGATCCGATGGCTTCCGAGGGACAAAAGGCGGTGTCCGAATCGCCGTTGCGGCTCGCCATCGAGGCGCTTCACGGCCGCGCCCGGGCCCTTTCCGAGTACTACTCCGTATACCGTTCCGGGGCCGGCCCCCGGGCCCGTGGCCGCCGCCATCAGCGGGTCCGCGAGCTGCGCCACGATATCGTCCGCCTGCAGGCCTGGGCCTGGTACTTGTCGGTGGCCGATCGCCGGCCCTGGTGGTGGCGCGCGCTCCATCGGCTCAGTGGCGTGTTCGGCCGTGATCGGCGCGAGCAGGCCGGCCGGCGGCGCCACCGCCGCGCCGGCATTCAGCGCCTGAGCAGCTTCAGCGTGGTGGACCGGGCCTATGTGGCGCACATGGAGGACTTCCAGGGCCGCCTGCTGACCCTGCAGCTGGCCCAGCAGAGCCGACCGGACCCGCGCCGCGCGGCCTGCCAGCAGCGGCTGGAAGATGCCGTGCGCAGGCTCGCCGAACACCGCCGCTGCCTGGCCGAAAACGCCGGCCGGGTGGCGGTGATCTGCTGGGCGCTGGCCCGGGTGCTGCGGGTGCGTGGCTGGCTGGGTCTGGATCGCGGCGAGCCCTGCGTGGTGGATTCATGAACGCGTCATCCCACGACCCTGATACCCGCCTGCCGGTGGTGTTCACCCTGGCCGATCTGAAGCAGCAGCTACCCGGCGACGAGCACGCCGCCATGGCGCTGGCCCTGCGCTGGCTGGAAAGTGGCCAGGTGCGTCAGGTGGCGCCGCCGCGCCCGGTGTTCATCCGGCTGGGCAGCGGTGAGACACCTGCCGAGGCGGACCTGTGTCTGGCGCTGCGGCGCGCCTTCCCCTCCCTGGTGGTGGTGGGCGGCTCCGCGCTCTGGCGCCAGGGCATCAGCCACGAGCGGGACGCGGTGCTGGACTGCGCGGTCAGTGAGCCGGTGGAGCGCTGCCCGCTGCCCGGGGTGCGCCTGCATCAGCGGCCCGCCGGCTGGCTGGATGTGGTGTCCCGGACCGGTGGGCTGCATGGGCATCTCCACGAGGTACCGCTATTGAGCGCGGAAATGGCGGTGGCCGACGCCGCCCGCTTCACCGATGTCTGGGTGCCGGACCGGGACCACCTGGACTGGCGCACGCTCAGCGCGGAGCGCATCACCGCCGCCCAGGATGCCATGAACTCTTTGTGACACCCCTGCGATAAGACGATGGCGCATTGACCCCTTGCCGCCTCAAGAGTATAAATGCGAATCGTTATCAGGATCACTTTGAGTTATCTATGCTGTTCCTTCTCGCCGCCGTGCTGCTGGCCGGCACCGCCTTACTGTATCTCTCCGACCGCCAACAGCGGGCCCTGGCCCAACCGTTGCCGGCCGCCGCCCGCCTTGCCGGCGTGATTCTGGTGGTGGGGAGTTTCGCCGGTTGGGGCTGGCGTTTGGGGCCGGGCGTGGGGTTGTTCACCGCCTGCTGGGTGTTCGCCCTGGGCGCCATCTCGCTGCCCATGCTGGTGGGCCATCTGGTCGACAGCTACCGGCGCCCCGGCGCCTCCGGAGAGAGGGCATGAGGGCGCTTCTGGGGGGTGTGCTGGGCTTGCCGCTGGCGGCCATGTTGTGCGGCCTGCTGGCGGCGGCGATGCCGGTGGACTGGCACGACTGGCTGGTACTGATGATGTTGCTGTGCCTGGTGTTCTGGGCCGCTTTGATCGTGCTCGCCGGGGTTGCGTCCAGCCATTGGCGTGCCGGCGTGGTACTGCTGGCGGCCAACGGCCTGGCCTGGCTGTTGCTGCAAACCACCACGCTTTACGGGGGTGCCTGATGCGCGTCGACACCATGAAACGGCAGATCGATCTGCATGCCTGGGTGGGTATTGTTTCCGGGTTGGCCTTGTTCGTGGCGTTCTTCGCCGGCGCGGTCAACATGTTCCACCATGAGCTGCATCACTGGCAGGAGCCCTGGGAGACCGCCGAAGCCGGCGACGCCAACATGCAGGCCCTGCTGGACACGGTGATCGCCAGAAACCCGGAGGCCGGCAACTGGCTGTTCCTGATCCCCGGCGACGAGCCCGCCGCCATCTGGCAGGAAAGGGTGGACGGCGAGGCGGTCTGGCACACCGAGCACGCCAGCGACTTCAACGATGCCGGGGAGGCCGTCGAGCGGCCGCATTCGGAGCTGGCCGGGTTCATCAACGAGCTGCATTTCCAGCTCGGCATCCCGACGGTGGGGCTGTACCTGATGGGCGTGATTTCGGTGCTGTACGGCGCCGCGCTGATCGGTGGCCTGGTGATCCACTGGCCGAAAATGAAAAAGGAATTCTTCGCGCTCAAGCACCAGGGCAATCTGCGCCGCTATTGGAAAAACCTGCATAACCTGGTGGGGGTGATCAGCTTCCCGTTCCATCTGATCTTCGCGGTCACCGGCGCCGCCATGGGCTGTTTCGCCTTGCTCACGCTGACACTGGGCGCCCTGGTGTTCGGGCCCCAGTTCCAGGGTGCCGCCACCGAGGCCATGGAGGCCTGGCCGACCCCGGAAGCGAGCGGTAACGCCGCCGCCATGGCGCCGGTGGACCAGTATCTGGCCACCGCCCGCGAGCAGCTTCCGGACATGGAAGTGGGCTGGATCGAGTTGCAGCAGTACGGCGATGAAAACGGCGTGGTCGACGTGGGCGGCTCGGTGCCGGGCAATGTGGCCCACCACGCCCATGTGGTGATGCGCGCCGATAACGCCGAGCTGCTGACGGTGTCCGCGCCCGGCGCGCGGCCGTTCAATCATTTCCTGCTGTCGCCGGTCTATTCGCTGCACTTCGGGGATTATGGCGGCCTGTTCGTGCGCCTGCTGTATTTCGTGCTGGGGCTGCTGGGCTGCCTGCTGTTCGTCTCCGGCAACATCATGTGGAGCGAGCGGCGCACCGACCGCCAGGGCCCGAGCCGGGCGGCCGCCATCATGTTGCGCCTCACCCTGGGGGTGACCTTCGGCGTGATGGCCGGTATCGCCGCGTCCTTCATGGCCAATAAGCTGGCGATGTATTCGCCCTGGCCCGGCACCACCGTGGTGGCGGAAAAAGCCGCCTTCGTCGCCACCTTGCTGGTGGCGGTGCTGAGCGCGTTCCGTTTCCCGCCACTGACCACGGCGCGGGTCTGGCTGCCCTTGTGTGCCGTGCTCTATGTGCTGGTGCCGGTGCTGCAGGGCGCCATCGAAGGGTTCGCTTCCTGGCTGGATCCGGACCGCCTGCTGGTTAACGGCTCGCTGCTGGTGATCGCCGCCAGCCTGTTCCTGGTCGACCGCCTGCGAGTGCGCCGCCTGCGCCAGGCCGGGCCGCATCCACTCTGGGTGGGCGGCGTCCGCCGGGGCGCGGCCGGGCCCGCCGAGGCCGGCGTCGCCTGAACGCCGGGCCAGGTCCCGGCCGCCGTCGCGCTTCTTTTTGTACGCCGCTTTGCCGTGTGTTAGCGGCCGGATAGGCGACGTTCGCTGCTGAAGCGGCGTTTTGTGTCTGTCTGTAGCGCTTCCCGTCCGCGCCGTCATGGCCCGGTCATCCCGTGAAGGAATACTCGCGCCTTGTTCTGGTACGGGGGTTCCTTATGAGCGAATGGCAGAATTCAGGTCGGGCGCACCGGTTTTGCATGGCGCCGGTGTTCTTGATCACCGCGTTGCTGGCGGCCTGTGGTGGGGGTGGGGGTAGCTCGGACAGTGACCCGGCGTCGCCCGAGCCCTCCAACCGGGCGCCCCAGGCGAGACTGGAAGGTCCGGCCCGGCTGATCGCCGGCACCGAGGGCACCTTCCGGCTCACCGCCGAGGACGACGACGGCCGGATCGAGTCGGTGACCTGGACCGTGGACGGGGCCCTGACCGTGGTCGAGGAGCAGCCACGCCGCCTGACGGTGCGGGTGCCGACGGCGGCGGTGGACGGCGAAGCCCGGGTTCGGGTGCGGGTCACCGACGACGGCGGCGCCTCCGCGGAGGCGGTGAGCACGGTGACCATCGAGGCCGCCGGCGGCGATGCGCCCCGCGTGGATGCCGGCCGGGACCAGCGCGTCGATGAGGGTGAGGCCCTGCAGCTCAACGGTGGCGCCACGGTGTCCCCGGGGCGCTCCCTGCGGCGCCTGGGCTGGCGGCAGACCGACGGGCCCGAAGCGGTCATCGACGGCGCCAGGGACCAGAACCTGTTGACTATCGTCGCGCCGCAGGTGGACGCCGACACCGCGCTGACCTTCGAACTGGAAGCCGAGGATTCCAGTGGCGCCGTGGGCCGCGATACGGTCACCGTCACCGTGGTGGATACCTTCAACAACCCCCTGCCGACGGTGGATGCCGGCGACGACCGCACCGTCACCGCCGGCGAGCGGGTGGTGCTGGACGGCACCGCCAGTGACGACGGCGCCGTGGTCAGCGTGCTGTGGCGGGTAACGCCGGGCGGCCCCGCCCTGACCCTGGAGGGCGACGATCGGCTGCAGGTGGCGTTCACCGCGCCGCCGGTGGCCGAGGCCACGGACGTCGAGCTGTCGCTGACCGCCGTGGACGATCAGGGCGGGCGCGCCAGCGACCGCGTCACCGTCACTATTCTTCCGGCACCGGCCAACGCGGCCCCGCGTATCGATGACGCCTACGCCGACCCGGGCGTCGCCAGCGGCGGCGAAACCGCACGGCTGCTGGCGGTCGCCTCGGACCCGGACAACCACCCATTGCAATACCGCTGGACGCAACGGGATGACGGCGCGCCGGCGCTGGCGATCGACAACGCCGACACCCGCGACGCCCGGGTCACCCTGCCGCTGCTGGATGAGGCCACCGTGTTCGGCTTCGAGGTGACGGTGTCCGACGGCGACCGCGAGACCAGCCGCACGGTGACCCTGCAGGCGACGCCCCGGGCGGAGGCCTCGCCGGGCGTGTTCCAGTGCCTGCTCAGCCCGCTGCAGGCCGGCTGCCCGCTGGCGGTGCTGGGCGGGTTGCTGGACCCGGACGGGATCGGCGCCTGCCTGGGCGATCCACGCGATCCGGCCTGTCCGTTCTCGGCGCTGGCGAGCCTGGATGACGGCGTGGCGGGGTGCCTGCGCGATCCCGCCGGCGGCGGCTGCGAGGCGATTCTGGGCAAGCTCACCGACCCGCTCTACGTGCTGGAAACCCTGCCCCAGGCGGCGCCCGCCGACCAGTGCACGCCGGCCTTCGACGCGCGCACTTTTGAGCATTACATCGGCGCCATTCACGAACACACCGGTTATTCCGACGGCGCCATCAGCTCGCGGCCGGCGGAGGTGTTCGAGCGCACCCGGGCGCTGGGCCTGGATTTCACCGCCGTCACCGACCACTCGGACAACACCCGCCTGCCGCTTTCCGTTAACGGCGATTGTTTTTCCGAACGCTTCTTCGAATGTCTGATCGCCGATGACGACGCCCCCTTTGATTCGTTCCGCAAGTGGTCCGCCACCGAGGAACAGGCGCTCGCCGCCAGCGACGACGGCTTCACCGGCATCCGGGGTTTTGAGTGGACCTCGGACCGCTTCGGGCACATCAATCTGTTGTTCGGCGACAACGTGATCAACGCCAAAACCGGCCCCGGGTACGCGGTGTCCATGGGCCTGTTCTGGCAATGGTTCAGTTATCCCGCCGCTTTCGGTGGCGGCGGCGACAGCCTGCTGGTGTTCAACCACCCGGGGCGCGAGGACGCGCTGGAACAGATCGTCGAGCCGATCGGCGGCGATCCCGCCTACACCTTCAACGATTTCCGCTACGTGCCCGCCGCCGACCGCCGCGCGGTGGGCCTGGAGGTGTTCGGCAAAGGCTCGGAGTACGACTCCGGCGGCCCCGGCGGCAGCTGGCTGGCCTACGCGCTGGATAAAGGCTGGCATCTGGGCGCGGTGGGCTCGGAGGACCATCACGATGAGGAATGGGGCGATCCGGATCTGCCGAAGACGGTGTTGATCGCCCGGTCCCGCGACGCGGCGGACTTAAAGGAAGCGTTGTCCGCGCGTCGCTTCTACGCGGTGGCCCAGGGCTACAACGACCTGCGCATGACGGTGCGCGTGGACGACAAGCCCATGGGCAGCCGTCTGCGCCGCCCGGTGGGACAGCAACTGCCGTTGCGGGCATCGCTGAGCCGCGCCGGCGCGGATTTCACCGGGCGCATGGAGCTGGTCACCAACGGCAACCGGGTGGTCGCCACCGGCACCGGCGCGAGCTGGACCGCGACCCTCACCGTCGGCGACCAGGAGCGGTATTATTTCCTCCGCATTCTGGATCCGGACACGGGCCGCCCGGTGGCGTTCTCCAGCCCGGTGTGGGTGTTGCCCGGGGCGTCCCCGTTGCCGCTCTGCGAAGCCGACGGTGGCGGCGCCGGATCAATCCTGTAGCAGGCGGTCGAGACGGTCGAGGAAGAAGGGAATTTCCTGTTCCAACTTGAACAGGCGCGGGGAGAACAACCAGGTCTGGGTGATGCCCATCAGATAGGTGTAGCACAGCAATCCCAGCTCGTCGGCGCCGTGGCGATCACTGATGAGCTGCTGTTGCTGGGCCTGCGTGACCAGGTTGGTGAGTACCGAGACCACGTCCCGGGTGAGTTTGCGCTCCCGTTTGAGGGTGCGCTCCATGGTCGAGGTGAGCTCGGTTTTATTGAGCAGTATTTCAAACGACTGACGGTGCCAGCGGTTATCCACCAACAGGCGCAGCCATTGTTCCGCGAATTCATGGATGGCGTTTAACGGCTGTGCCAGCTCACCGCGTGCCTGGTTGATCAGGTCGGCCAGCGGCTGCTGCGAAAACGAAAGCACTTCCTCGAACAATTCATCCTTGTTGTTGAAGTGCCAGTAAATCGGTCCGCGGCTGAAGCCCGCCTCGGTGGCGATCTTGGCCAGCGTGGTGTTGGTGTAGCCGTTGCTGCTGAAAAGCTGCAGGGCCACTTCGACGATTTTGCGGCGGGTTTTTTCCGCGTCTTCTTTTGTTCGTCTCATCGGCAACAAGGCCGCCACGCGCAAGCGAAACGTGGCGGCCGACCTCCCTGTGCGGATTAATCTTACAGTTCGCCGTCGTCGGCCATCTGCATGTAGGTGGTGTCAAAGCGCAGCTTGATGTTGCCTTTGTCGCCCAGCACCTTGCCACCCGGGAAGGCGATGCCGATAAAGTCGGCACTGGGGGCGCCTTCGCCCAGCAGACCGTGTTTAAAGGAAAACTCACGCACGTCGTCCATGGCCTGGAAGGCTTCGTCGCTGTTGGCGAAGGCCACGGCGGCATCCGGTTCCCAGAACATCTTCATGCCGGCCAGCTGGTCTTCGTAACCCTTCTGGTCGGTGCCGGAAGCCTGGCCGAGAAAGGCGCGGGCGTCTTCGCCTTTCTGGGTGTTGCTCTCCAGAATCGCCATTACTTCGTACCAGGCGCCAGTCAGTGCCTTACCCAGCTTCGGATTGTCCTTCAGGGTTTCGGTATTGACCAGGGTCAGGTCCTTGATGTGGCCGGGGATCTGGCTGGAGTCGAACACGATTTCGGCGCCGGGCGTGGCGGCCGCTTCGGTGAGCAGCGGGTTCCAGGTGACGATGTTGCGCACGTCGTCGCTGCTGAACGCGGCCACGATGTCCGCGTCCGAGGTATTGACGATGTTCACGTCCCGTTCGCTCAGGCCCTGTTCTTCGAGCGCCCGGGCCAGCAGATAATGAGACACCGACAACTCCACCAGGTTGATGGTTTCGCCTTTCAGCGACGCCACGCCGCCGTCCGGGTCCTTCATCACCAGGCCGTCGTTGCCGTTGGAGTAGTCGCCGATCAGCAGGGCGGTGGAATCGACGCCGCCGGCGGCGGGGATCGACAGCGCGTCCATGCTGGTCAGGGTCACCGCGTCATACTGGCCGGCGGTGAACTGGTTGATGGACTCGATGTAGTCGTTGATCTGGGTGATCTCCACATCGATGTCGTACTTGTCGGCCCACTTGTCCATGATTCCGGATTCGTCGGCGTACTTCCAGGGCATCCAGCCGGCGTAGATGGTCCAGGCCAGCTTGAAGCTGTCGCGTTCCTCGGCGAGCGCCGTGGACGGCGCCAGGAAAGAGGCGGACATCACCCCGGCCAGCGCCATCGCGCCGGTCCAGTGAAGCGTGCGTTTGAATAACGTCATGGTGTTCTCCTGTACGGTCGGATCAGAACATTTTCAGGTAACGTTTCACTTCCCAGTCGGAAACCAGGTTGTGGTATTGCTCCCACTCGGAGCGTTTGAAGTCGATAAAGCTGTCGAACATCAGATCACCGAATACGTCACGGGAAAGCGGGTCCGCTTCGAAGGCGTCGACCGCCTCATCGAGGGTGCGCGGCAGCATTTCGATACCCATCGCCTTGATCTCGGCGAGGCTGTGGTCGTTCATGTTTTCCCGGTGCGGTTCACCCGGTTCCAGTTTTTCGCGAATCCCTTCCAGGCCGGCGGCGAGCATCATCGCCGCGCCCAGATAGGGGTTGCCGCTGATGTCCGGGGCGCGGCATTCCACACGGCCGCCCTGGGACGGAATACGTAGCATGTTGGTGCGGTTGTTGTTGCCGTAGCAGCAGTACACCGGCGCCCAGGTGGAGCCGGACATGGCGCCGCGTTGCACCAGGCGCTTGTAGCTGTTGACCGTTGGCGCGATCACCGCGCAGATGGCGCGCGCGTGTTTCAGTACGCCGGCGATAAAGTGATAGGCCAGCGGTGACACGCCGCATTGGTGCGGGTCGTCGCCGTCCGGCTCGAACAGGTTCTTGCCGCTGTCGATGTCCGCCAGGGACATATTGAAATGCGCGCCGCTGCCGGTGCGGTCGGCGAACGGTTTGGCCATGAAGCTGGCGAAGGCGCCGTGCTTGCGGGCGATCTCGTTGGCCATCATGCGGAAATACACCAGACGGTCGGCCATGTTGAGGGCGTCGGTGAACATGAAATCGGTTTCGAACTGGCCGTTGGCGTCCTCATGGTCGAAGGAGTACACGTCCCAGCCCTGTTCGTTCATGGCCTCCACGATCTCGTCGATGATCGGCAGGTTGTCCATCAGCACGCTGGGGTCGTAGCAGGGCTTGTCGAGTACGTCGCGGTCGCTGATCGGCGCGAAGCCGCCGTCCTCGGTGTCCTTGAACAGAAAGAATTCGGTTTCGATGCCCAGGTTGAAACTGAAGCCCAGCTCGGCGGCGGCGGCCAGCTGGCGCTTGAGAATATGCCGGGAGCAGGCCTGGAACGGTTGCCCGTTCAGGTGCAGGTCGCTGGCGAACCAGGCCAGTTGGCGGTTCCAGGTGCACTGGGTGGCGCTGGCCGCGTCGGGCATGGCCGCCACTTCGTCGTCGTTGATGTCCTGGGGCACACCGTCCAGGGCGGCGCCGGTGTACAGTTCCGAACCCTTCATCATGCGGTCCAGGTGGTTGAGCGGCACGAACTTGCCCTTGATGGCGCCGTGGATATCCACGTAGCTGGCCATGGCGTACTTCACGCCTTTTTCCGCCAGATCCTGGCGCAGGGATTCAACGGGTTGGTACGCATTCATCGGTTTCTCTCCTGTCGGTTCCGTCGCTGGGCGCTCAGGGTGCGCCTTGGCACGATTCCTTCATTCAATATACATGCCAGCCTGTATATATAATTTCGGATCCGCGGCCTGGCGGGCTTGTTCGATCCGGCCAGCAAGGAGAGAAAGAGTGGTTGATAAACAAGGGTTTAACAGAGAGATTCGGCTAGGTGATCTGCCGCTTAAAGAGGGCGGCGTGTTGCGGGACGCCGTGCTGACCGGATACCAGATCGGTGTGTTGAACGCGCGCCGGGACAATCTGGTGATCGTGCCGTGCTACTACGGTGGCACTTATGAGGGCAGCCTGCCCCTTGTTGGTGCGGGCGGTCCGCTGGCCGGCGGCGACTACTGCGTGGTGCTGTTCGATATGTTCGGCAACGGCCGCGCCAGCTCGCCGAGCCGCAGCCACCCGTCACAGGCGGGGCACCGCTTCCCCGCCGTGACCCTGGACGACAATGTGGAGGCCCAGCGCCGGGCGCTGCATGCCTGGTTCGGAGACGTGGACATCGCCCTGGCCACCGGCTGGTCCATGGGCGGCATGCAGTCCTATCTGTGGGCGGCGCTGCATCCGCAAAGAGTGCGGCGCTTGCTGCCGGTGTGCGCCACCGCCCGCTGCTGGCCCCACAACCGGGTGTTTCTCGACGGCGTGCGCAGCGCCTTGATGGCGGACCCGGTGTACAACGGTGGTGATTATCAGCGGCCACCCGAGGCCGGGCTCAAGGCGTTTGCCCGGGTCTACGCCGGCTGGGCCTATAGCCAGGCGTTTTTTCGTCAGGGTCTGTACCGCAATCTGGGCTTCGCCGACATCGACGCGCTGCTGCGCTTCTGGGAGCAGGACCATCTGGCCCAGGACGCCAATGATCTGCTCGCGGTGATGCACGCCTGGGAAAGCGCCGACCCCGGCGACAACGCCCTGGAGGCGATCAGCGCGCGCACCCTGGTCATGCCGTCGCGCACCGATCTGTACTTCACCGTCGAGGACGCCCGCCACGAGGCGTCGCTGATCGCCGGCGCCCGGGTTGAGGTGCTCGACTCCGACTACGGGCACGCCGCCGGCGCCCCCGGCCGCGAGCCGGTGGCCATGGCGCAGTGGTGGCGCGCCATGGCGGGCCTGCTTGCTGCTCCCTGAGCTGCTAATATTCAGCCATTAAATGACGTGGAAGGCCGGAGCCATGACAGCGAGGACCGAGATACGAAACTCCAAGAGTAAAAGCCGGGCGCTTAAGGGGACCCGCCTTGAGCTGACGCTGGCGGCGGAGCAGGTGTTCGCGGTAAAGGGTTTGCAAGGCGCCACGTTGCGTGAGATTCGTGAGCAGGCCGGGCAGAGAAACGAGTCCGTCATCCACTATCATTTCGGTTCCCGCGAGGCGATCGTGGAGTCGGTGTTGCAACTGCGCTCCGCGCCAGTGGACGCACGCCGAACCGAAATGCTTGATCAGGCACTGGCGGCAAGCAACGGCATGCCGTTGAGCACTGAGCAGATATCCCGTTGTTGTCTCATGCCGCTGGCCGAGTTGCTTCTCGACGGCTCTTCCCCAGGTCATTACATGCGCTTTTTGATACAGCTACGCGTGGACCGTGCTGTCTGGCGCCAGTTTCGTGGTCTTTACGGGTTGGGGCTGGAGGCTTGTCTTGCCGCCCTGCGCGACTGTAAACCCTACATGCCCGTGCAGATTGTCGATCAACGCTTTATAAGCGTCATGGATATGCAGGTTAATGGCCTGGCCGCGCTGGAGCAGATTCAGCACGCTCAAGGTTCCGCGTTCCGCTACGACGACGCGCGTGTGCGTATTGAAGATTTGATCGCCACCGGGGCGGCGATGTTTGATGCCCCGTTGTCGCCGGCCGTTGTGGCGGCGCTGGATAAGAGCACGGAACAGGTTCGCAAGGACGAAGGCAGAGGTTGAATGGTTACCGCGCAGCAACTGCAGCAACAATGGGCCGACATGGACGCGTCGCGGGCCCGGCGCATACAGCGGGACACCGCGACGCAGGTCAGGCTGAGCGACGATTTGCCGCCGGTGCGCACGGTTGCCGGCGTCGATGTGGGGTTCGAGAACGCCGACACCGCCCGTGCCGCCATTGTGGTGCTGGATTACCGCACCCTGGAGCCGCTTGATTACGCCCTGGCGCGACTTCCGGTGGCCTTTCCGTATGTGCCCGGGCTGCTGTCGTTCCGCGAATGTCCGGTGATCCTGCGCGCGCTGGAACAGCTTCGGGTGGCGCCGGATGTGCTGCTGTGCGATGGCCACGGCATCGCCCACCCGCGCCGGCTGGGTATCGCCGCGCATCTTGGTGTGCTGACCGGGCTGCCCGCGGTGGGGGTCGCCAAGAAGCGGCTCACCGGCCGCCACGGCGAGGTGCCGGAGGGGCGCGGTGAATGGACACCGTTGCTGGACCGTGCCGGCGACACCCTGGGTGCCGTCCTGCGCACCCGTGTCGGCACCCGGCCGCTGATCGTGTCCCCGGGCCACCGCACTGATCTGGCCACGGCGCTGGAACTGGTGATGGCCTGCACCACCCGTTATCGGCTTCCCGAGACCACCCGCTGGGCGGACGGGCTGGCGTCCAACCGCGGCCAACGATGGCTCGCCCGCCTGGATGCGCTGCGCTAATCTGGATCGACAACATCGATAACAACCAGGGAGAGCGTACATGGATCATCTCAGAACACACCGCTGGCTGTCGCTGAGCGCGTTGCTGCTGGGCGCCGCCGCCTGCAGCACCACGCCACCGCCGCCGCCGCAAGCGGAATACGGTGAACCAGCCGTCGTCGAGGGGCCGTTGCCCTACCTGGGCGTGCACGGCCTGGGCATCGACCCGCGGGGCCGGCTGCTGGCCGGCAGCGTGGTGGGGCAGTCCTTGTCCCTGGTGGACCGGGAGAGCGGCGCGGTCCGCCCGTTCGTGGGGCCGCCGGCGGGCATGGCCGATGACGTGGCGTTCGGGCCGGACGGCGAGGTCGCCTGGACCGCCTATCTGGTCGGCGAGCTGCGCATCCGTAACGCGGCCGGTGAGATTCGTACCGTGGCCAGTGGCCTGCCCGGCCTGAATTCCCTCGCCTATACCGAGGACGGTCGTCTGTTCGCCACCCAGGTGTTCATGGGCGACGCGCTTTACGAAATCGACCGCAGCGGTGAACAGCCGCCGCGCAAGATCATCGAAGGCATGGGCGGCCTCAATGGCTTCGAGTTCGGCCCCGACGGCCACCTGTACGGCCCGCTCTGGTTCAAGGGCGAGGTGGTGCGCGTCAATGTGGAGAGCGGCGAGATGGAAACCGTCGCCGACGGCTTCCGGATACCGGCGGCGGTGAACTTCGACGGCCAGGGGCGCCTGTATGTGGTCGACAGCGCCACCGGCGAACTGCTGCGCCTGCAACCGGGTACCGCTGAAAAGGTCCGGGTGGCCAGGCTCAAGCCGTCGCTGGACAACCTCGCGATCGATAAGCAGGCCGGCCTGCTTTATGTCTCCAACATGGCCGATAACAGCATCCAGGAAGTGGATCTGGCCGACGGCCGGGTTCGCGACCTGGTGCGCACCCGTCTGGCCGCGCCCTCCGGGCTGGCGATGGTCGGCGACCAGCTGCATATCGCCGACACTTTCGCCTACCGGGTGATGGACACCGGCAGCGGCGACATCCGCGAAGTGGGCCGCATGTGGGCGTCCCATCTGGAGTACCCGCTCAACGCCTGGGCGGACGAGCACGTGGTGGTGCTGACCAGCTGGGCCACCGGCACGGTGCAGGTGTTCGACCGCGCCAGCGGTGAAATGACCCACGGTTTCCACGACTTCCAGGCGCCCCACGACGCCGTGCAGCTGGCCGATGGCAGCCTGCTGGTGGCGGAGCTGGCCACCGGCCGTCTGCTGCGTGTCAGCGGTGAGCAGGGCGAGCAGCGGGAAGCGGTGGTGGTGGCACTGGCCGGTCCGGCGGGCATGGCGTTCAACGCGGACCGCTCAACCCTGTTCGTGACCACGGCGGGCGGTTCGGTGTGGGCGGTGAACCCGGCGGACTGGTCCAAGCGGCGGGTCCGTGACGGCCTGGCGATGCCGGAAGGCATCAGCGTCAGCGCGGCCGGTAAGCTGCTGGTGATGGAAGTGGGCAAGCAGCGCCTGCTGGAGATTGATCCGGTGGACGGCGCCACCCGCACGCTGGCCGAGGACCTGCCGGTGGGGCTGCCGGCGCTGGAGGGGCTGCCGCCCACCGGGGTGTTCAACGACGTGGTGGAAGCGGCCAACGGGGATCTGTTCTTCACCGCCGACCGCGACGCCGGGCTGTACCGCCTGCCCCGGCGCTGACCTTCGTGCCTGCTACTGACTGGCGGGCAGCGTGATCCAATGACGGTCGTCCGGCGTCTGGCCGGACACCGTCTTCACCACCGCCAGGTAATCGCCGACGAACTCCACGATTTCCACCTTGCCCACGCTTTGTCCGGGGCGGAACGCCACCACCTGACCGGAGGGCGCACGTACCGCCTTGCCCGGCTCCCGCACGTCCAGCCGCTGGCCCTGATTCAGACCGTTAACGCGGCTGGCACTGATATACAGGCCGCCGTCCTCGCCCTGGAAGACGCGGCTGGACCAGGGGGCCATGGCTACGCGCCGGTTGATCTCATCCATGAGCGCGTCGGCACCGGCTTCACTGTTGGCGAAGCGGTCGATGCGGTAGTGGGCATTGAGGCTGGTGTCGTGCAGCTCGGCGCTGAGGCCGTCGCCTTCCTGTGCCGGCATGATTTCCACCAGCAGGCGCACGCCTGGGTAAGCCGCCAGGCTGGCCAGGCAAGCGTCGCTGGCAGTCGCCTGGTTTTGGCAAGCGTCCGCAGTGTTGATGGTCTCCGCTACCAGCCCGCCGGGAAGTGGGCGCAGACCTTGTCCCTGGCCGTCGCTGTAGAGCGTTTCGACCAACGCCCGACCGTCCTGTATGGAAGGGGCAAGGACCAGGCCGATGTTCGTCAGAGGGTCGTCGCCACTGACCGTATCTGGGCGTTCTGTCTGGCTTGAGCCGGCATTGGTGCGGCTCTCCCAGAACGGGGTTTGCCAATCGGACTGTTCACGATCCAGTGCCAGTTCAGAGTCGGTAAGTGCGAGGGTCTCTTCCTGAGTGATGTCGGTGGCGCAGGCGCTTAGCACCGCCAGCGTCAAAATCAGGGCGGAGCCCCTGCAAACGGATAAAGTCATGGTGTTCACTTCCGGGCATTTGTGATCAGGGCTGAAATTAAAAAGCCGGAGAGGCAAGGCCCCTCCGGCTTTTCATGGTACTACAGTGGACCAGGCGTTGATTAGAAATCCACCGCGATGTTCAGGCTGGCGGCCTGGACATCATCATCCGCGATACTTGCCTGGGGATCGCCCGGGCCGGAGAAGCCGCCGATGAGGCCATTGCCGGTCAAGGCAACCGCCTGATTCTCTTCCATGACACCATAGGTGAACCAGGTGCGCAGGGACTTGTTCACCTGGTAGCTCAACTCCAGATCATAGAACATGGAATCGTCAGTGCCGAGGGCTGGATGATCCACGTCCAGTTGACCGACGGCACCGGTAATGGAGAACTTCGGAGTCAGGTTGAAGGTCGCTTTGCCAGCGATGATCTGTTGGTCTAAGTCTTCCACGCCAAAGGTCTGCCCGATGCTGTAGACGCTGGTCGGGCTGTTGGTGGATTCAGGATTGCTATTGATCAGGCTGGAATAGGTATCAAACCCGGTGGAGACCAGGCCGCCGTCTTGGGCGCCAGCGTACTGCAACCCCCAGTCCATCAAGCCCAAGCTGCCTTCCAGTCGCACGAACTGGGACATGGAATCTTCGGTGAAGTACTGGCCATTGCTTGGGTCTGCGGTTTGCAGCTCGCCGTCCATGAACAGGTTAAAGCCCACAGTCATCTTGGCCAGTTCACCGACATCGCCAGCTACGTAACCGGATACCGCGTTGACGCCTTGCAGGGCGTATTCATTGCCGCCGGTCACGCCGGAATCGTTCTTGCCGTAATGGAGAAGCAGCAAGCTGGTATCGAGGCCGGCTACCTTGGCCACGGCGGCTAACCCGTACTGATCGCCATTATCGTTATTGTCGAAAGTTGCGCCGTTGTGGGCATCTTTACGACGGTCATAAAGAGCGAGAACCTGAAAATCCTTGCTGAAAGGCTGAATCATCAGCAGGCGGTCACGGCGATCGTCACACACCAGAAAGCAACTGTTGTAGCTGGTAGCCTGACGGCCGACCCGGAAAACGGTGTGGCCCACCGGAATCTGCAAATAACCCAGATCCAGACGAACGTTGTCACCGTTGTTGGAGGTGTTGAAACCCTGGGGGCCAGTGGTTTCATAGTTGCGAGCGTCGCCAGACCACCGGTCCCCGGCCACCTCCAGGCTGGTGTGTAGGGAAATGCCGGTGTCTTCGTCAAGGAAGTCGGTCTTGACACGAATCAAATGCGCCATGCCGTTGTCGCTATCACCGGTAGCGCCGCCAAGTTCGAAAGCTTCGGATTCTACTTGGAAACCGGTGGCGCGGTATTCAACGCCGAAGTCGGTTTTCAGTGCCTGGGCAGCGGGGGACAGCGCGGTGGTGGCGCCGAATACGGAGGCCAGGCCGATTGCTTTGGTCAGTGAAGAGATGCGGAGTTTGCGGTCGGCACTGCTGTTCAGCGCCCCCTGAGCTTTATTGGTCCACTTAAGTGCCATTGTTTTTGTCCTGTTTTCTTCGAAGTTTATTGGTATTTGAGGGCTTATCCGGTTATCCAGCGCCGGCCTCGAAACCCTCTTATATGCCCTTCCCAGGGCATCGTCTCCCGAGCGGACACCTTTACGAAGAAAGAGTCCACTAGACTTTCGGCGAATACCTGAAAAATCAGCTGTTCACCCGGTTGTCACGAACTATCTTAGAACCCCTCTTGTCACAGACGCAATACTGTAAAACGCCAAAATACCCTTTGGTATGTGGTTTATTTTCAGAGCCGGAGGACAAATCCGGACGGCAATGTGAACACTGGTAAATTAAAGGACGGGCCGCCCTGACTTTTTAATGTAAACAAAAATACCGGTCGGTATGTACGGGGTGTTCCGGGCGCCTGAATCTTTAATAGTAGCGGGATCCGCGTTTTCGAAAAATGGAACAGGTCACAGCCCGCTGTTCCATTTTCCAGAAAAGGAACAAGTGTTCACTAATATCGAAGGGGGTTGGCCGGGGGCGGACACACTTTCTCTGGCAAGTCGAAAGTGTTGCAAGATATGTCCCTGCGCGCCGCCCCGGCCGGGTGCCGCCTTACTCGAAAGGCGGCTCGCCCTGCCAGTCGAAGAAATCGGGCAGGTCCTCGGACACCTTGTCGGGGAAGACGGCGGCTCTTTTCTGCAGAAACGACTCCACGCCTTCGCGCACATCGGCGGATCCACCCCGTGACTTCATCGCCCGGCTGTCGAGTTTGTGCGCTTCCATGGGGTGCTCGGCACCGGCCATGCGCCAGATCATCTGACGGATCATCGCCACCGACACCGGCGCGGTCTGGTCGGCGAACTCCTTCGCTAGTGCCAGCGCCGCCGGGTAGAGTTCGTCCGGTGCGTGCACCGAGCGCACCAGCCCACGCTCCTTGGCTTCCGCCGCGCTGAACACGCGCCCGGAGAAGCACCACTCCAGCGCCGAGGAGATGCCCACCACCCGGCTCAGAAACCAGGACGACGCCGCTTCATTGACGATGCCCCGGCGCGAGAACACAAAGCCGAACTTGGCGTTCTCGGAAGCCATGCGCACGTCCATGGGCAACTGCATGGTGACGCCGACGCCCACGGCGGCGCCGTTGATCGCGCCGATCACCGGCTTGAGGCTGCGGTGGATGCGCAGGGCCACCTGGCCGCCGCCGTCGCGGTGGGCGTCGTCCGGGTTGGCCCCTTCGCCGCCGCGCTTCTTGTAGTCGAAGGTGTCGCCGCCGGAGGACAGGTCGGCGCCGGCGCAGAAGGCGCGGCCGTTGCCGGTGACGATCACCGCGCGCACCGCGTCGTCGGAATCGGTGTAATCAAAGGCGGCGAGCAGCTCGTCCTTCATTTCCCGGGTAAAGGCGTTCATGCGATCCGGGCGGTTCAGATAGATGGTGGCGATGCCGTCATCGACGGTGATCTCCAGAGTGTTAAAAGAAGGCGTTTCCATGGTCTCTCCCGATGTTATTGAGTGTCTGATTATTCATGGTGACTGATGCAGGGACTTGCCGGGGGGGGGGGGGGG